>Ga0209536_100004370_pt1 | contig 22340 bp, 13 predicted proteins | sample DeeMarSeWOR28_12_FD_187461 | JGI IMG/M metagenome (GOLD analysis project Ga0209536, IMG submission 187461) | Marine sediment microbial communities from White Oak River estuary, North Carolina - WOR-2-8_12 (SPAdes) (version 2) | ecosystem: Environmental > Aquatic > Marine > Intertidal zone >... | reverse complement strand
GTTTTCTTCGAGAAAACGCTCAACTTCTGAGAACGAAGTTACTCCATCTGTACATCCCAGAGCTGTAGCTCCGATGGCTCCCACGGCACTTGCGAATTCGAGCGTGTGGACAATGTCCCATTTCCTCAACAAGGCGGCAATGAGCCCGGCATTGAAGCAATCACCACAACCTGACGGGTCTACCAAGGGTACCTTGAAAATTCCCATCTCCACAGTAAGCTCACCATCATCTGCATAGAGACCACGATCTCCCCGGGTAATCACTACTACTCGTGCACCGGCCATATGCAAAGCCTTCGCCTGGAGTGCCGGTGTTGTCTCACCGGTGAGTACATGAGCTTCGTCTTCGTTGGGTACGAATACATCAACGTACTCAAGCAGCGACAGGCATCGGCCAGGATCCACCCCGCTACCCTGGGCAATACAAATGTTCAGTACAACCTTGCAATTGCGCCGCCGGGCATGGCACATTAGATCGGCCAGTACCTTATCGTCCCAGGCACCTAATTTCAAATAACCACCAACCAACATAATACCATTATGAGGAATCAACTCTGCTGAGACATGTTCACCGGTGAAAGCCTCAGCTACACCTAACGAATGGATGAAGCGTCGGTCCTGGCCCTCAGTGCGAAGAATAAACGTCGAAGCCGTCCTGCCGCCGGGCTCCTGTCGAACACTACGTACATCCAGTCCCTGCGTTTGCATTTGATCGAGTAGCAATCGACCGAGAGCATCATCTCCAATACTTCCAGCCACAGCAACATTCTCTCCGAGGCGACGAAGGGCAATCGCCGTATTCAGGGCGTTGCCGCCGGGGAACACAGCAATTTTATCACTCAGCACTAGCTCACCGGGCTCCGGAAGCCGCACCAGAGGGCTGGAGAAGATGTCGGCCACCATATCACCAACACAGAGAATCTGATACCGATTTTGAGGCATATCCATATATAATCTGATTCCGCTTCGACTGCGCTAAGCCCGGCCGTATTTGTCTTCGTACCGTACCTTATCTTCATCACTCATCTGGCCGTATACCACTTCCATCATGCGGAGCAATCCATCGCCGTGATTACTAAGGCGGTGCTTCGTTCGGCGGGGTATGAATATTTCATCACCTGCTCGAACCTGCCGAACTTCATCGGCTATTTGCACCTGGCCTCCATCGGTCAGCATTACCCACAATTCATCGAAGTTCTCATGATATTGCAGGCTTCCGGCCTGGCCGGGTTTCATTTCTACTATCCATACCGTACACGGCTCATTTCGTGCATACTCCCGGTACCGTCCCCAGGGACGTTCTATAATGCGTGGACGATCCATAATTAATTTCCGATTTTCGATTTCCAATTTCAGATTTATGAATCCCGATTCTAATCCAACAACTAACAATCGACAATCGTAAATCCTTTGCCAAAGAAATGCCGTTTTCACTTAAACCGAAGCAAGTTAAGACCTGTTTTTATATCGTGTTTTCTCTCGGCGTTAAGCCCATCGATTTCAATTATCGTTACTTCGAGAATCAAGAATGTTTTTGTCCCATCACGCGGACAGCCGACCATCACTTCGGCAGCTTTGCCGATTGCAGTATGAATATGCAGTTTTGGTTTCCCTTTGTCGCAGTAAATGGTTCCCACTCCAAGTACTTCGCCAGGACCGTCGAAGCTCCTAAATTCGCCGATAATTTTGGGCTCTTCCTGTTTCGGTCCGACAACGACATTGGCCTGCCGGAATCCGCCCGTAATGAAAACCGCCGCCGATTTGATATTCTCGGCAACTGCAATTTCGTGGACCGATTCGTAAAGGTCTTCGCCTTCGAATAATCTCGCTGCTATAATTCTGCCCGTTCTGCCTACCGCATATTCCATTTCATAATCCTAACAGTGAGTCGATATTGATATTCTATTGTTTCACGAGACAGTCTTGGTTGCTGAACATCATATGGAGAATTGTACCGGGAATTGGAAATCATGACAACCTTATAGGCCAACAACGAATTATAATTGTATTGCCAAGCAGAAAAGCTGTCCTGATAAGCCATAAATGGTCGCTGGTATGTTGTAAATCAATTCCTCACAATTAATTTTAACTGAATTGCTCATCGAAAGAGTTGACAGACAGCGTAAGAAATTGTTATATTTCATGCACTCATGGATTTTGCGCCCGTAGCTCAATTGGATAGAGTCGCGGACTTCGAATCCGAAGGTTGCAGGTTCGAGTCCTGCCGGGCGCGTTCAAAAATGCAGCATTAAATCCATTTTATCTGGAAGCTGTCGCGCTCCATCTGAGAATCAATGAGAACGACTCATCCGATCCTTAACCAAAGTAATAATCATCCTTCACAGATACATCACTTATATCACTTCTCAGCGAAGGTTTTATTGTTGCAAATCTTATACACAACAATGAATCATAAAATAGAAAAAATATAGAAATTGCTGGTAAATCCTCCATTTTTTATCGAATTATCAGGTTTTTTCTAACACACGGAATTACAAGACAACTGAGGCATTGTTAAGAACAGCCCTTTTTGACTTGACTTTGACAGTTAAGATTATTAATATAAATGGTGACAGTTCGTGTGTGTTCAGGTGGTTGTCCGAGGAGTGAGGATATTGTGTCCCTGATTCGCAGTTGATGCATTCGTACATAGAGATTAGTACGTAATTGTTGAGCTTGAAAGGAGAGATAAAATGGGCGAGAAGAACCCGAAGAGAAGGCTACTGACAGTACGGGCTGGATTTATAGCTGCAATAGCAGTTGTGGTCGTTACAAGTGCCGGTATATTAAGTGCAAGACCGTCTCCCGATGCAGAGGATATCGGTGCAGCCGCAGATAAGGCTTCGAGATCGCTGCCTCGTCCGAAACCAATCTACGTGCCGGGTGAGATCATTGTCAAGCTCAAAGATAGACAAACAGACAGAATTGGTCTACTTTCACAACAGGACACGACAGAACATAAAATCACCCTGCTTCGACTCCAAGCCGACTATGGTCTTTCTATTGAAGGTCCTGTCTTCGACGGCGCTCATCAGCGATTAATGTACGAAGATGTTTCCCAGCGTTCGAGTTCAGATAAAACCCGTACTTTATCTTCCGCCAAACCAAAAGCAATTTCCGGTCCCTCGAAAGCTTCTGAATTGCTTCAATTCTATTTGCTTAAGACAGACCGAGGTGTGCCAGGAGTATGTGTTGAACTGAAGAATGATCCAGATGTGGAATATGCGCAGCCCAATTATATCTATGAACGCTGTGGCGATCCGAACGACCCGGAATTTGCTGACCAGTACGCTCATCAACTGATACAGATGTCCGAGGCGTGGGATATTTCGACAGGAAGTCACGACATCGTTGTCGCCGTCCTTGACACGGGCGTCGATGTCAATCATCCTGACTTGAAGGACAATATCTGGGTAAATAAAGGCGAGATTCCCAATAACGAGATAGACGACGACAACAACGGATATATCGACGATGTTTCCGGCTGGAACTTCGAGGACGACACCAACGACGTCATACCGGAAGGTGGCGGCTACTATTCGGTCGCGGGTCACGGCACGCAGGTTTCCGGTGTCATCGCCGGAGTGGGTAACAACGGCATAGGTGTCAGCGGCATAAACTGGCAAGGTAGTATTATGGCATTGAGATTGAGCATCTATATGACTTCCGCCGAGGTAGCTGAAGCTTTGGATTATACCGCGGCCAACGGCGCACATGTAGCTAACATGAGTTTTGGCGCAGACGAATTCGGCCCGGAGGGAGACCCGGCGGTCAAGGCGGCGATCGACAACGCTTTCGAAAATGGTGTTCTCCTGGTGGCCAGCGCCGGCAACGACGACACGACCAAGCCGCATTATCCGGCGGCCTATTACAACGTTATGGCGGTCTCCTCCACCAACGGCGAAGACATCAAGACAGGCCACAGCAGTTTCGGGCACTGGGTTGACATCGCCGCACCAGGAACTGATATTGTTACAACCGATCTCGAAGACGAATACATTGCCACGGCGGGGACTTCATTTTCAGGGCCCTATGTCGCGGCGGTCGGGGCACTGGTACTTGCTCATAAGCCGGAACTGACACATATAGAAGTCAGAGCCATCCTGGAGAACACTACCGATCCTGTAGATTATGGGAACCTTGATCCCGAGCACGGCTACGTCGGCACTGGACGGGTAAACGCCTACACGGCCCTGCTCGAGTCCGACAGAAGACATCCTCTGGGAGAAATAGTAGAACCGAAACCCCAGCAAACATTTGCGGCTGACGGTAATGATATTCCGTTGACACTATTCGTGCACGGTGATTCCTATCAACTTGAGTTTCGCAGCTTCGGACAAGACGAATGGAGCCTGTTAGATGACGGCAGCTCCCCCATAGACCTCGATGGTTTTGTTCATCTGACCTTTGCAAATATCGGGGCCGGAGCATACGAGCTGCGTCTCAACGTGACTACGAACGGTGAAGTTCACACCGATCGCAAGATATTCGGCATTGAACTCGGTACCGAGATAGCACCATGGCCGTTACCGGAGATGCCGGAAGATCCCGAAGAAATGCCGGATGAAATGTACCTTGGCAGTCCGATATGTCTCGATGTTGACGGGGATGGGCGAAACGAAATTGTCGAGGCATCTTACACAATGATTGACGACTATTACGAAGGAACAATAAGTATATGGAAAGACGATGGAACCGCACTTAACGGATGGCCTGTCGTGCTGGGAACAGACGTTTGGACCTCAATGGTTGCCTCGGGATTGGCAGTGGGAGACATTGACGGCGATGGTGATTATGAGATCGTCGTGGTGGATGATTATAGTGTCATGGCCACTGCTCTGCATGTGGAGAGCGGCAAAACAGTAGATGGCGAATGGCCAATTGATGTCGGCGGCTACTGGTACGCCTATATAATCGGCAGCCCGGTCCTCGCAGATCTCGACGGCGACGGTGATAGCGAGATTATTGTTGCCCTTGACGAAGAATCCAGAGACAGCGACGGCCTGTTTGCCATCCAGGGCGATGGGACTTATCTCTGGCAACGGCGATATACCACAGAGGGCCCTATAAGCGTTGCGGATTTCGACGGCGACGGCGACGTTGAGATTGCCATTTGCGGATATGGTCCCGGTATCACACGAGTATACACGTTCATTCTCGACCACGACGGCCAGCAGATTAAAAGATGGCGAGGCGGCAGCAAGAAGGGAACTGCCATCGCCGATCTGGATGCTGATGGTGAGCAGGAACTCGTGTTCTGCACAGAGGACAGTGTTATGGCAGTACACATTGACGGCAGCACACTCTGGACGGCCAGAGTTCGCGGACCGTTCGGTGACGAAGGTGCCATGAGTGTAGGTGACATCGACAGCGACGGCTTCAGCGAAGTCTATGTCAACACCTTTGTCGAAGAAGATGGATTCGAATACAGTCTTGTTTACGCTTTCGACCATGAGGGGAATGAATTGACCGACGCAGGATTCCCCAAAACAATCATGGGCGATCCATGGGACTGTTCCCCTTTGATCGGTGACGTAGATGGTGACGGGCAGAAGGAATTAGTAGTCGCCTCAGCCGGGGCGCCGATTATGGCCTGGGAGTCCGACGGCTCTGCTACGATGGGATTTCCAATGTTGAATCTGTCCGCTGAATATTACACCACTCCGGCCCTGGAAGACCTCGACCAGGACGGCGACCTTGAATTGATGATCAACGGCTATGATTATCAATTTCACGTCATAGACATGCCGGGCACGTACGATGCGTTGACAACGGATTGGGGCATGTCGAGGTGTGATCCTCAAAACTCGGGATGGTTATCACCGAAACCAACCTTGGATCCGATATCGGTGCCGGAACAAATCGAGCCGGGCCAGATACTCGAATTCCAGTTGACAACCTCGAATCCTGCGAACCGGCCGATTCAGCTTTCGGTCGGTAATTTGCCCGAAGGGGCTTATTATATTGCCGATACACAAACTGTCGTCTGGAAACCTACGTCAGACCAGGCGCCTTATACGTACACGTTCTCTTTCCTCGTGACAGACGGAATAAGACAGCACAGTCAGAGCGCATCGGTTACCGTTGTTCAGAACGCAATTTACTGGGCTGATATGGAAACCGAACCGAACTGGCTGCTCGATGCCGGCTGGGCATGGGGTACACCTACAGGAGCCGGCTCATGGAACGGCGATCCGAATTCCGGTTACACAGGCGAGAACGTAATCGGTTTTGAACTCGAAGGCGACTATGCGGATAATATAACCGAAACACTCTACGCCACAACCGGCGCGATAAACTGCGAAGGATACAAAAACATCAGGCTGAGCTTCCAACGTTGGCTCGGCGTCGAATCACCTTATGATTATGCCAACATCCAAGTATCAAATGACAGCACAAATTGGATTGACTTGTGGACAACAAGTATTTCTCACGTCTCGGATGGCACATGGCAAACCATGGACTACGCTGTCCCCTCGTCTGTCGCGGAAGATCAACCGAAGGTTTATTTCCGCTGGGGTATCGGCCCGACGGATGAGTCGGTAACTTATCCGGGTTGGAACATAGACGACGTCCGGGTAACAGGCGAACCTATTCAGTAGAGTCGGACAAAACTTTCGGTGGATAACTGTTTTCAGGAGCATTCTTTATTTGCTTGTCGAATTCCTTCTATTCATACTATACTGGAATAAGTATGACTGAACTGGAAGGAACAAAAATGAAGAAGGTTTTAAGGCTAATCTTGTTGTGCATGGTTGTCACTCTTTCCGCTATACAGGGAACTGAATCTACTGTTTCGGCTGCGGATTCTTCGCTGACTTACGACGTAGTAGTTTACGGCGGCACTTCGGCGGCAGTGGCAGCGGCCGTTCAGGCAAAGCGAATGGGAAAGACGGCAATAATTGTTTGTCCCGAAAAGCATCTCGGCGGACTAACCGCGGGCGGGCTGGGCTGGACCGATTCAGGTCGTAAGGAAGCCGTCGGTGGTATCTCACGCGAGTTTTATCGTCGGGTCAAGAAACATTATGACAAAGCTGAAGCGTGGATTTATCAGAAACCAGAAGAATATTCAAGATACCGCTCCGATGACGATGCCATGTGGGTCTTCGAGCCGCACGTGGCGGAGCAAACATACGAAAAGTTTATAGCCGAATACAAGATCCCCGTCTTACGGGATCATTGGCTCAAGCGAAATGGAGGTGTTGCAAAAGAGGGAACGCGCATCGTTTCTATCACAATGCTAAGCGGTAAAACATATCGGGGCAGAATATTCATCGACGCGACTTACGAAGGCGACCTTATGGCCGGCGCGGGAGTGAGCTATCATGTGGGTCGTGAAGGCAACCATGTATACGGCGAAACTTTGAATGGCATCCAGACGCACAATGCTACCAAGCACCAGTTCGATAAACCTGTCGATCCGTACATCAAGCCAGGCGATCCGGCCAGCGGGCTTTTGCCTCGAATCCATGCCGGCAGCCCCGGCAAAGAAGGTCACGGCGACCACCGTGTCCAGGCGTACAACTATCGAATGTGCCTGACGAAAGTGCCGGAGAATCGAGTGCCTTTCCCTAAACCGGACAACTATGATCCGATGCAATACGAATTGCTGGCGCGTTATCTCGACAAAGGCTGGCGGGCGATATTCGTCAAGTTCGATCCAGCTCCGAACGCAAAGACCGACACCAACAACCACGGCGCTTTTTCAACCGATAACATCGGTATGAATTATGACTACCCGGACGCCGGCTACGAGCGACGGCGGGAAATTCTCGAAGAGCACGAGGATTATCAGAAGGGGCTGATGTGGTTCCTCGCCTATGACCCGCGCGTACCGGCGGATGTACGAGAGAAAGTCAGCAAGTGGGGACTGGCAAAGGATGAATTTACCGACAACGGTAACTGGCCCCACCAGATTTACGTCCGCGAGGCCCGACGAATGATAAGCGATTTCGTCACAACCGAGCTGCATCTGAGGCGTATTAAATCGACGCCTAAGCCTGTCGGAATGGGTTCATACAATATGGACTCACACAATGTCCAGCGATACGTCGATGAAAACGGCTGCGCCCGTAACGAGGGTGACATCCAGGTCAATCCAGGCGGGCCTTATCCAATCTCTTACGATGCGCTTGTACCAAAGGCCTCCGAATGCACGAATCTGCTCGTACCGGTCTGTGTATCCTCATCGCATATCGCATACGGCTCGATTCGCATGGAACCGGTTTTTATGATTCTCGGCCAGTCGGCCGCGACCGCCGCCGTGCTTGCTATTGACGGGGATATTGACGTACAAAACGTCGATTACCCCAGGCTTCGTGCGCGTTTGCTCGCCGATGGACAGGTGCTGGAAATGCCCTGATATCATTTCAGAAGCTGCGAAGCCTTATGTCTTTGAATTGAACAAGCATCTCGGGCCCCTGGTGCACCTGGAGTGCCAATTTGCCTGATGGAATCCTTCGCGGGTCATTATCTTCAAGTTCACACATTACCACATCGTTTATTTTTAATATGATTTTGCCGCCTATAGCACTAAAAGTGTAATCGTTCCACCGTTTTGGTTTGACATGCTTGAGCAGTTCATCCGGATCTCCTACGCTGCCGACGACATTTACCTTGCCGTCCTTATCGATGACTACCTTCTGTCCCCTCTCGGCCAGTACGTCTCTGAGGGTGTATTCCATAATCACTCCCGTCCAGCGGCCGTCCTCGGAAAAATCGGCCTGGCAGCCGATCAGCGGTTCAGGGTGCATAGCAGTGCGCTCCAGGCTCCTGAAATATATCCCCGAGTTGCCGTTTTCGAGCCTGAACTTCAGGCGCAGCTCGAAATCTTTCACACCGCCGCCCGTCCATATCAGAAAATCGTTTTCCGATATGCGATTCTGTGCCGTTGTTTGTCCCGTGATAGTACCATCTTTAACGGACCAAATTCTGGGATTACCCCTCCAGCCCAGCAGGTCCCTGCCGTTGAAAAGACTAATAAAGCCCGGTTCGACATTCAGTTTCGCGCTGGGCGTCGCGTCGACGTCCAAATCTCCGGCTGCGAACTGAATACCGTCAAGATAGAATTGCAGTATCGTCGGGTTCCACCATATCTCTGTTCGGTGTCCTATCGCACAATAGAAAATCCTGCCCTTGCCGTAATTCTTGATCCATGCCAGGCCGAAGTCATTATCTGTGCGGTGCACCCAGGGCACAGACATGTTGGTATTCTTTACATCCAGCGACAATAGCACCCTGAGTTTCTCGCGCGAGTACGGCTCATTGAACTGGAATATCTCATCTGCAAGGCGAAAATCCTTGCCTCCGAAAGCCGCAAGCAGCGGATGGTACGGCCCGTCGAGTTTTATACCGACTTCCTCATTCCATGGATGTCCCCAGTAGGCCATACCGAGCAATTCCTGAAATTCGGGCCAGTGAGTGTTGCCCCCGATGGCGTGATGATAAGCCACGATTCCACCGCCTCGCCAGACCCATTCCAGCAGGCTTTTACGCAGCAGCTTTTCAACCGCATCCTGATCGGAACCATACTCTTTGAGTCTCTCCATATCCCCTTCGGTCGGCCTGATCCACTGGCCGTTGCTGTTGTTCATAATAATTACATCGAATTGTTTAAGATTCTCCGGTAGGTACATCGCCACATCGTCGCTGACGACCGGCTCAAAAGCGCCGGTCTTTTCACCCAGCAGTTTCATCGCATATTCGGCCTGAGGAACGCAATAACCTTTATGCGGACAGTTATCCATAAAAGGTGTGTTCCATATCATTACCCGGCGAGGCTTTTTCAGAGTCACAGGGGCTTTTGTGGGAATCGCCGCCCTGATTCGCGCGGCTTGCCTGTCTGTAAGCTGACCAAGAGTGACACTTTGCAGTGCCAACAACACCACGATTGCTGAAATCTTTACGTATGCTCCCCTAACGATCATAACCTATATCTCCTTTCCACCAGTCTACAGTAACCAGCCATCACGGTATTCATATCTAAGGGCCCTGTCGGCTTCGGCGTTATTCACTATTTTCATCGCTACCGGGTCGAACTCTATTGGTTTGCCGACCAGCGTTGAAACGTTGCCCAGCAGCACAAATTCGGCAAGGCGACCAGCATAGTCAAAGCTCGACATAGCCTTCGGCCCCCCCTTGCATGCTTCGAGCCATTCCCGCTCGTGTCCCCGCGCGCGGGGCAGCATTTTCGGCGGGCCTTCGAAATCCTTAAATTTGTCTTCAGGAAGCAAGGTGAAAGACATATTGTGTCCGGTCGAGTGAATCATTCCCTCGTTGCCGATAAGAAGGCAGCCGGCGTGGTCGGCCCATTTTTTCTCGCCAGCGTCGCCCCAATCGAGCGGTCTTCCCAAGTGCTGCTCTATCATTTTCCTTGGGCCCGGAGCCTGGCCCGGGCCGTTGTACCAGTTGATTCTAACCGGCGGCATGTCACCCCTTGCCGGAAAATCGTAATGGATGATCTCCCACTTGGGAAGAGAATGCTTGTGCACGCCTGAGAATTCCGGATCAAGTTTTACCAGGTTCTCCACGGAAGAGTCGTATTGCTGATCCCAGAGTGTATCGAGCCTGAGGGCTTTGAAGGGCAGGTTCATCGTATGCGAGGCCCAGTTGCCCAGGTTGCCCGTGCCGAAGTCGCGCCAGTTATGCCAACTGCTGACCCAGCGTGAATTGTAGGGGCGATATTTTACCGGCCCCAGCCACAAGTCCCAATGCAGGTAATCCGGCAAGTCATGCTCGTCGGTCGGGAGCGGCATGTCACCCGATCCGCCGCCCGTGTTCCAGGCGTGCACTTCACGCACATCGCCGATAACTCCGGCCTGAACAAGCTCGACCGCCCGGCGGAAGGCCTCGCTGGACGTGCCCTGGTTGCCCATCTGGGTAGCGACTTTGCATTTTGCCGCCATCAGGCGAATGGCCCGGGCCTCGGAGACCGTACGGGTCAGAGGTTTTTCGCACAGAACATGCTTGCCCATTTTCATCGCCGACGCCGAGGCGGGGGCATGTGAATGATCGGGTACTGCAATCAAGACAGCATCGATTTGTTTATCCATTTCCTTAAGCATTTTGCGATAGTCGAAGTATTTTTTCGCTTTAGGAATCTCCTCGAAGGATAAACTTGCCTTTCTCTCGTTAACGTCGCACATAGCTACAACATTTGTATTCAGTTTCGGCATTGTCCCGACAAACCACCTGCCGCGTCCGCCGACTCCGATTAGAGCGATGTTAAGTTTGTCGTTCGCCTCGTAGCTGCGAGCGGAACTGCTGTTTCGTAAAATCAGCAGACCCGTGCCGCCAAGTGCCGTATTTCTAAGAAAAGCCCGGCGGTTAAGCAGTGATTTCATTTGTCGATTACCTCCAGTCATTTTTCAGCTTTGCAATTAAGTAGCCATCTAATCTGATATTCCAGAACCTTACTTTATTGCACAAAATAATGCTATTGTTATAATCACTCCCGTTTTGGAAATCAAATTTCATGTTGGCTTATTTGTACTTATATCAACAAGAAAAGGATTAGATAATATGTTAATTCTATCTACGAAAATCCGTGTCGAATTTTACCTGCTGCTGATACTGCTTGCATCTCTAACGTATATCTCCACGGCTAATGCAGCAGACATCTCAAATACCCAGTCAGATTTGCAAAGCGTTGAACGGCTTGCTAATCCAACGTTTTACAGCCCTGCTCTCGGACGTTACCGCGGTGCCGAACCAATTCCACAGGAACCGGTAACGCGGGATACGTATATGCAATGGATAGAGGAATCCGGCCTCCTCGAACTGGTTGATACGCCGAAGCTCGGCCTGTCAGGACCGCAGCGTTTTATGCCGATTCTGGCCAAGTATGTACAGACCCATGACAAAAAGTGGGCTGATGCCATCATGGCCATGCTCAGACATTTTAGTGCTGCACTCGAGGACGAAGTGGCACAAAAGGGCTGGACAGAGCAATTCATCCAGGTGCCGGCATATCTGCCACTTTATCGCAAGTACCTCATCGAAGGAGGAGTAATCCGGGAGGATAATGAGTTTTTCCGTGATCTTTGGCTATACTACTGCCGCAACCTTCACGTGTGGGGCACCCAGCCAACCGAATGGCGTGGAGCCTGCCATCGTTCCATCCCCGAAGGATTGGCCAAAGGGCTTGCAGCCAAACTGTATCCCGACATTCCAGAGGCCGAACATTGGAAACGCTACGCCGAGCTGGTATTCGACGACTTCTGGAAACATCGCGAATGGCCCCAAAATGATACAGGCTATTCCACTCATGCTACAATCGTTATGCTCTGCATGGGTGATCAGTACCTGGGTGATGACAGGCTCTGCACCGATCCGGTGATACAGCGTTTCTGGCGGCGTCAGGCCGTCGAGTTTTCACCCGATGGAGCAATGAATCCTTTTGGCCCCAACGGCGGCTGGAACAGCACCGCCGGAGTGAGGATATTCATGCTGGAGCGAGTTGCCGCCAGGACCGGCAACGGTGAATTCCGCTACGTGGCCCATAAGGCAATGAACTACATTAAGTACCAGGGCCCGGCAATGCGAGGAGACCATTACCTGTGGAGTATCGAGGTCGGCGAGAATATCGCATTGGCATGGCTTTTCGCAGACGACAGCGTTAAACCGGTCGAACCTTACAGCGGTTCGCTGTGGAACAAACGAATCGAGGCGACACGTCTTCCGCATACGGACAAAAATATTGTCGGAAAGTATCTTAAAGACCTTGACCCTGCCCCGAACAAAGCGCATTTGTGCTGTGCTTATATGATAACCGGCAAAGAGTGGCCGGACAAACTTATCCTTCGAAGCGGCTGGAATCCGGGCGATTTTTTCGCACTCGTTGAGTTATTTCCTGTCAGCTTCCCGGCAAATCCGGGCGGCATAATGGGTATGAATCGCTGGGGGGCGCCATTCACACAGATTTGTACGAGCAAAGGCGGCTCGAAGGAAAATCGCGTGATGATTGTGGACATCGAGGGAAAAGCCAATCTTCGCTATCATCCCGACAAAGACCGTATTGATGAAAACTGGAAGAGAGGAAAAATGCCGGACATCCGCTCAGCCGTCACTTATTTCGAGGAGATGCCAAAGGTCACCTTCGCAAGGGTACGAGTGGAAAATATGGATGGATTACCGGTACTCTACCAGCGTGAGTTCGTGTTCGTGAAGAATCGCTTCCTCGCCACACGAGAGATCGTCACCTTTGAGGAAAGCTTCAAGGCAAAAGTAGCACCACTTTGGAACACTCAAAACATCGGCCCGCAAATCGGCAGACACTGGGCCAACACTTTCATCGGGGCACCGGTAGGATCCAACGGATGGGTGGACATGCTCACACCGCCCGCCGACCTGCTGGTGTGGTTCGCACCTAAGCCGGAATGCATGCTGCAGGTAGTCGACCGCTTCGAGCAGGATCCCCGGACGGAGGCATGCCGCGGCCAGGTCCGCTATCTCTGGGAAGGTACACCCCAAGCCGGGCGGCAACTTGTCTTCACACAGGTTTATTATCCCCACAAGCCGTACCGCGCCCGAACCAACACAGCAGACCCCGGCGCAGTGGCATCATACGGTGACAAGCTCCAGGCTACAGCAGGTGCATCGGGGATTACTGTCCTGCGAGATGATGCCGAGGCAAGCGTGCTCCGGCTTGAATTTAATCCCGGACAGATCGAATACGTCATCTTCAATCCAAGAGAAGAGAAAATCAACATCGATTTTATTCAGACAGACAAAGCCTATGCTTACATCAGCAAAATAGAAGAATGATTTCTAAATAGGTACACAAAGCAAGCTCTCGTGAATCAAGATGGCAACAGGACAAACATATCGTGTATAAAACCAATCAGTTTCACAAATCTTAGTATTTCAAATGAGGATTAGGGCTTATAATCCGATTTCGTACGGCTTGCTATCGACTTTAAACGGCCCTGCCACCTGAATTGTTGCCGTGAATGGTCCGGCTACGTTTTCGGGCTCTCGCCACGAGAGCGAACATGTGCCGCCTCACCCATACTGGAAATCGAAAGTTTTATCGTACGAGCCGTCTTTGTTTTTGATATGTAGTTTGGGAGGCTGCGGTCGGGAACCATTGCAAGTCAGCTCAATGATCTCCTGACGTTGGCCTTTTATTACTTGATTAAATGAATAACTTGAACCGACATTTCTCGCATCGACGGTGGCAATGATTGGCTCACCAACATCTAACTTTGTCTCGTTATCAGTTTTTATTTTAAACCGATTATCCTGACCGTAATATTGTCCAGTCAATGCCCAGGCATTGCCCTGCTCATCTTTGCGCTCTGTTTTCCAGAAACGCACATGATACTCACCGACCGGCAGCCGGCTGGCCTGTTCGCCGCGTTCTATCACGACAAGCCCGTTTGTACCATCAGCCTCGAACCGGTTAATCGCTTCTGGCAGGCGAATAGATCCGTATGCTGCATCCACAACAGCAGTATTCTGTATGCTCTCGGAATTGTCCGACGGCATAGTTCTCAACACAATCAAAACTGCTAGGAGACCGAAAATACCAATCCCAAAAGCAATAGCAACGATGTTTTTCTTTAACATTTTCACCTCAACTTACGACAATTTCATAGACCGTGTATATACACCTTATACGCTCAATACGTATCTAAGACAGAAATGTTTCGGGATTTTCCTTCTTTTTACTACATCTTATTTTCGCACTTAATCAAATCCGTTAGAACCGGTCCAAAGAATTGACATAGGCAGCGCCAAATCATGGGAATCAGGATTGTAGAGGGAAAAATGCTCAACATTATCGCTGCCGGCAGGAATTCTCGCCAAAATTGGGTAGTAGAATGCCATCTGGTACGGATTCGGATAAAACGGTATATCGTACATATTATAGCCTGTCACCCAAAGCGTGCCTGTCTGAGGATCCTCTGTTATACCTGTTATATGCTGAATACCTCCGACCGTTATAGTCCGCTCAAGTGAAAGCGAGCCTGTTGTGGAAAAACCATATATCACAGTTGCATCAGGATCTGCCGGATTATAAGCAGCAGATGTCAGGTACAGCATGTCCGTCGTCTTTGACATATACATAGCTACAGGAGCAGGAACATAACTGCCGCCTTCCGGATTGCCCAAATCTATACGCTCAAACGTACCATCTGGTTTGTAACGCCAGAGAATGTCACTCTCATTGATTGCATGCACGTTCAGAACGTAAAGGTTGCCGGAATTGTCGATCTCAAGTTCCCGCAGATAATTCCTGTATTGATTATCATTCGGCAGCGGAGGATCATCATACAATTGAACCACCTCATAGGGCGGACTGGCCCCATCCAAAAGTCTCAGTTTCGCTGCCGCGGTATATGCTTCTTCCCCATCAGGAGTAACCACCACAGGAACAACATAAACATACTCCGAATCCAAGGCCGCATCCAGAATAGGACGACCGAATGAATCTGCACCTTTGTCCTGGACACCAACATAAACCATGGCCGGGGAGTTATAACGCGGCTCGGAAATATCGCTCAGCCTTACCTCGCCGGGCGGAACGATTGTCGTATCAGAACTGTCAAGACGAAGTAATCCTGTCTCAGAGTTAAGCTGATAAATCTGACCATCCGGGCCCTGAACAAGTCTGATATTACAGCGCTCCGATGCGGGCTCGAAAGACCCTCCGAACCGGCCTTCATTGTTGAAAACATACAGGGAGTCTCTTAATTTACTTGGAGGATTCATTTTGCTCGTCTTGCCCGCTATCAATAAGTCACTAAGCTCTCCGACCGAGAGGTTTACACGAGGCAGCAGCGTATCAGAGCTTTTAATAACCCCTCCTGAAACACTCATCATACCGACACTCCCATCCCCGCCTGTAAGAGGGACACCGCAGAAATTCAAAAGACGAACATCCGAGTTGAGCGCCCAATCCCATGAGACGACATCGAAAGAATCTACTCCTCCATCGTCACTGAATGCTCCATCCATACAGGAATTTTCTCCTGTTGCGCTGCATCCGGTACCACCAATAACCATCAGAAAATCTGCCTCATCGACAAAATTGTCCCAGTTGATGTCCATACAAATACCATAACATTGCACTGACGGGTTCCAATCGTCAATAAAAACCGAACTACTCCCGGATTCGTTCGATACCTTTGACATAACGCTGGCAAAAAGAAGCCCATTTGTCTCAGGCTCGATAAGCTCAAGCTCGATATATACGCCTTCTTCCAGATCCAGATGACCCGTCCAGACCATTTTTTGGAATACCGCAAACTTATTGGTGCCGTATGCGCCGGGACGGGGAAAAGGAGGATTGAAAATCTCGGCGCATTTGATGTAATGCTGCTGATACAAAGGATCTTCCGGAGACAAAAGCTCGGGAGAATCTGAAAGATAGACTACTATTTTGACGCTCGGATCGGGAGTTAGGAACAAATATTTAAACCTGATCATAATCTTATCCGCGGCTGTTTTGATAAAAATGCCTTTAGCGCGGGCATTAACCATCTGACCGAAAGTCGGCGAGGCCGGATCACGATCCCTGTCATTCCGCATACGCATAACCACATTACCCGGTTCCGGACCAACAGCACGCTCGATAAGAACCAGAGCTTCGTCTGGTTCTTCCGGGGCGGTATTATTGTTGAGGATACGTTCCTTGAATTCTGTTTCGTTCTCAAACTCGATCTCATCAAGAGAATAGGACTGAGGCTGGATGAACGTGACACGAATCGTGTGATCGGACTGAATATCTGTAAGAACGTAATTAGTGCCCCCCGTTTGAACTATAATGCCATCCAGAGACCAGGTAGATACTTTGAATCTAATGTCGGGAAAGGCTGTGAATATCTCCTGGCCGCCGTGATCAACAACCGAATGGCGGGGACTGACAGAACCGTTCGGACCGGCAATGGCTATAAGGTCATAACCGGTTTTTCTGAATTTAACACGAATTTGTTGATCTGCCTGAACATTGCTAATTGTGTAGGTAGTACCACCTTCCTGAACCCCCACATGATACAAATACCATCTTTCTACATGATAACCGGGTTCGGGGGTGGCTATAAATGTTTGGCTGCCGCCGGCCGGAACAGAAGCGAAAGCAGGGCTGACCGAGCCTCCTTCCGAACAGAAGGTCGTTAAATCGTACATCTCAACTTCATCCAGGAAAGAAAAAGCCGCAATCACAGGATCGGCCACAGTGACCTGAAAGTAAAAGAGATTGCAGTCCCGGCGGTTCAACGGATTAATCGAACAAGGTAAATCCGAGCACTTCGGTCGAACTTTTGCAGAGAATTCTACAGTCCGGAACAGAGTGGCTGGAGCTGAGTCAGTTTCTGACGAAAAGACCAGTTCCTCTGAGAACACCGAACCGGAAATTACTGTCAGTAAAACCACAAATAAACAGGTAAAGCTTTTCATCTTGAACGCCTCCTTTCTATCTTTGGAATTAGACAAGTTTACAGAACTATAATTGTATATTTTTAATAAGCTCTGTGTCAATAAAAATTCTGCTAAAAACACCTGTCATGACAAAATTCAAAAGAAAACCTCAACAAAGCTAAAAAAATCATTCGTTAGAACCACCTTTTCTCAAGGTTGTTGCTGGTCCTGAATCTCTCGGGCCATGTCTATAAGTTCATCAAACGGCACCATACTATACTCGTCTGTTACGTAGAATCCCTTACGAACATTAAGAAACTTGATGTGGCAGTCCAGAAATGCCATATTATGACAATCTACTCGATCATGCCATTCTGCCTGCTTCTTTAAATCTATACCGGGGACAAAAGGATGTGGCGGAGCCTTTATTTGATTGTACCATCCATTGTCACCGATAAGTAATAAGCGGTAATAAGGATGATTAACACGTCTAAGCTCCATCTTTTTTAGACGTTTGTTTACTTCTATGTGCAGGGGGGTAAACTTATCATTACCAACTAGCATTTGGTCCGGTCCAATCAGCATATTATTCGTCTGATAACTTGTCCCCAATAAGTTGTATGCCTTCGTAACAGGCGCATAAGGGGCTACTCCTCCGCGATCGGCCGGACAGTAGAAAACTTTAGCTTCATTATTCTCCTCAACAGTGAGAATATTTGCCTGCTCTCCTATAACCAATGGCATATTGAAGTAGTTGTTGAGCGGACGAGGAGATGGTGATTGGCACCCCGTCCAACCGCCATAAAGCACGTTGCCATTCCCTGCCTGGTAAAACAAGCCGTCGTTATCTTCCAGATACATGTTCCATGCCACGGCGATTTGTTTGAGATTGCTCTGGCAAGCTATTCGTTTTGTCAATACCCCGGCCTTGCGGAGGGCAGGTAGAAGGATGGCTAACAGAATGGCAATTACAGCAACCACAACGAGCAGCTCAATCAAGGTAAAACCGCTTCGACGCCTTTTATATGTTATTACATATTGTAGCATTGCTCTTAGTTTTCTGTTTTTTGCTTTTCATCTTCCTCTGATGGGCCGTCGGCCGAACCAAGTTCTAAAAGTCTCTTTTCAAGCTGTTCGAGCATCCAGGCGTCAGCACCCGATTTGTCGGCTTGTGATGACTGCCTAACAGCATTATAGCTGCGTTTAAAAGCTTCGAGGGCTTCTTTGCGACTGCCGTTCTTTAGGTGAGATTCACCAATGATGAATTCTACGAACCAGCTATCCTCGTCCGAGATGCTCCGTCGGAAGTCGGACTCCTTGTTAGTTACTGGACTGGAGTCAGCCAAAAATCTGGCCGCTTTCTTTTCCTTGGAACCTGCAGACATGTAGCCAAATACCACTCCGGCCTGGTATATATTATCCTGCCTCCATGCCTCCAAAAACATATTAAACGCGGATGCCCGCTGTAACTCACGACTCCTTGCAATCTGATCGGTCAATTGCTTGGCATAGGTTTCTGTTTCCCGTTGAGCCTTTTTTGCCGTTAAATACAAGTCAAAACTTACGTACGCAAAGCCTATAATAATCAGCAGCACCAAAGCGGCCACCGTGCTGGTATATCGGTGTCGGGCAATGATCTTGCGCAGCAAATACGTAGTGCTGACACATTTTACGCGAATGGGACGGCCATCGAGCCAGTGTTCTATGTCGCTCTTCAATTCAGCAGCAGATTGGTATCTCTTGGCCGGATCTTTCTCCAGGGCCGTCAGCAAAATAGCCTCGACATCGGAATCGAATTTACGAATAATCTGCCGTGGCCTGACCGGGTCGGTCTTCTGGATATTCTGCAGCACCTGCAAAGTCGAGCCTGTTACTTCGTACGGATATTGCCCTGTCAGCATGTGATAAAGTATAATGCCCAAAGAATACACATCCGTTCGCACGTCTATCAAATCGGGACGTCCTGCTGCTTGTTCGGGTGACATGGTCGATAGCGTACCGGCCAGTTGGCCGGTCATCGTGGCAACGGCTTTGTCCGGGGCCTGCTCGCTCAAACCTACTGCTTTTGCCAGTCCGAAATCCAGAATATGCGGCTCACCACGCTTATCCACAAGAATGTTGGCAAATTTCAGGTCACGGTGAATAATGCCCTGCTGATGGGCATAAGATATAGCTGCACAGATTTTGTTGAATAATATAATCGTCTCGCGGAAAGATAGTTTCTCCGAGCGAACATATCGCTCCAGCGGCTGACCTTCGATAAACTGCATCACAAAGTAATACTGATGATGGATTATCCCACTGTCACGGATGCTGACTATGTTGGGGTGGTCGAGGCTTGCTATAAGCTCGGCTTCTCTCTCGAAATAATAACGTGCTCTGGCCGAAGCCAGCAATGTCGGCAGCAACACCTTGATTGCCACGTTTGTTTTGGTAGCCGTGTGAATGGCCTTATATACTGCCGCCTGGCCGCCCCGCGGCATCTCCTCCACTATCTCGTAGCCTTCGATCATTGATTCCAGTGACTTCGCAAAGTTTGGCCTGTCGGCTTCTGATATTTCTTCCGGGGGTATCGCTTTGGTCGTAAAATCGTCCTTAAGCACGACCGTCTTGTCAACTGGTGCTTTGACAGCAACCTTAGTATCATCCGCTGGATTAAACTTACGGGTTTGACTCGTGTTCGACATGGAAGAATCTATTTGTTGCCGGCAGCTTTTACACTCGGCAATATGAGTCTCTATCAATTGCATCTCTTCGGCCAGACACTCCCCTGCCGTGTAGCGTTCAACCAATTCCTGAGTCAGACAAGCAACCATTTTCTGATATCCCGAAACAGATCTTTGCGAGCCTTATAAAGTGAAAATCTCCTTTTGATTTTACTATTAATGCAGGCCCAATGTCAAGTAATAAATCCCGAAACCCGTATCACAGATTATCTCCAGCACAACATTTTACTCATTTAGGCATAGGTCGAAGGCTGGAAGGTTTGTCCCTCCGACGTGCGATCAGTTGACAATTACATTTATGGAAAGAACAAAACAAGGAAATTTCACAAAAAGCTTGCCTCTTTCTCTTAAGTTGTGTAATTTTTATACGAGTTTCCTAGCCAACAACTAAATGGTCTTATCAGAGAAATGCCAATAGAAAATAGCATAGCAATTTGTTGAGAGGGACATAAATGGCAGAAACAAAATTGATTATTTCCGGACCGACGGAGACAAATGAAGTTCTGCTCAATCCGAAAGGCACAACGTTGGGGCGGGGCTCTGATTGCGATATCATACTCGACGACTCCGCAGTATCTCGACTTCACGCAAGAATTTCTCAGGATCCGTTCGGCCGCTGGATTATCGAAGACAACGACAGTCAAAACGGCATATTGATCAACGGGCAGCGTATAAAAGCCCAGGCTATTTTACCCGACCAGAAGATTCAAATACGTCCATTCACTTTATCAATTTTACAGGAAGCGACCCAGCAGGGACTCCCAGGAACGGCGCCGAAAAGCACAATTCTGATCGTCGATCAGGCCATGGAGCAGGACATCGTATCTTACAAAACCGACCAGGCATCCATTTTATCTCCGGACCTCATACATGACCTTAATGAACTCACGAGCTATCTGCTAAAATTGTCGAGTCCCGCAGAGCTGTATTCAGAAGCATGCCAAGAGCTGGCCAAAATGCTGGATACGCTTGTAGCTATTGTAAGATTACCATGCAAATCCGAACCTTTACCGAATCCTCCCGATGTTCTTTCATTCAATTTCGGGAGCCGGGTGATACAAAGCGACAGAGAAGCTTATCTGCATTTCTCCAGGCGCGTACTCGAGGCGGTCCGGTCAACCAATACTCCCGTGATGGCAAGCAGTAAAAGAACTTCGCAACAGGATATAGCGCTGACAATTGTCGATGATTATAAACCCCACGTGGTTTTCTCCGCCCGAGTTAACGACCTCGGCGAAAACATCGACGCCCTGTACGTGGACATTCTTCAGAATAAGTCTCCGAAAGAAATGTTTGACTTCGTGGAAGCGGCAGCGCGCCAGATCAATTTCGCACAGAAAAACCTTTTCTTCATCGAGCTGCAAAAGCAGGAGAAAGCACTCAGAGAAGCCAATGCCAAACTTAAAGAAAAGGACCGCATAAAGGACGAGTATGTCGCGCGTGTCACGCACGATATTAAAGGCCATCTGGCCGCCATACAGAGCAGCCTCTACGTAGCAGCCAACGAATCAACCGGCGCCCTGAATGAAATGCAGTCCAAATTCATGGACAAAGCGCTCAACCGGTCTACTCAGGTTACGAATTTCGTCAGGGAATTGCTGAACCTGACACAAATGAGACTCAGCGGGCACCTCGATATGGAAGCTTTCTCTCTGCCGGATGTTATATCCAAATCGCTGGACAGCATCGCCACTCGTGCTAAAGAAAAATCTATTGCCGTAAGCTCCGACATCGAACCATCGGTGGGTGAGATAGTCGGACATGAATTTTCAATCACCGAAATGATTACAAATCTGCTTTTCAATGCTGTCAAATATACACCAGAGAACAAGACTGTTCGCCTCGAAGCCAAAAGCAAAGACAATCAAGTTGAGATAGACATCATTGACACCGGCATAGGCATACCGGCAGAAGATATCGAAAATGTGTTCGAAGAATTCTTCAGGGCAGGCAATGCACGGAAAAATGAAAAAGACGGCACCGGCCTGGGTCTTTCGATTGTAAAGCAGATAGTAGAACGCCATGGCGGCGAAATCTCCGTCCAAAGCCAGGAAGGCCAGGGATCTACATTTACCGTTATTTTGCCCAAAGACGGTTCCACACCGGTCTGTAAATAAGACATGTCCGTTGTTTTTTAATATAACTAAAGTAACCATTCCCGATGACCCATTTTTTGGATTCTTAGTGTCTGCTTTTGGTTAATTCAATAAAAATGACCTCCGTGTGCCGAAGTAGTATAAAAACTACTGAGTA
>Ga0209536_100004368_pt1 | contig 22347 bp, 11 predicted proteins | sample DeeMarSeWOR28_12_FD_187461 | JGI IMG/M metagenome (GOLD analysis project Ga0209536, IMG submission 187461) | Marine sediment microbial communities from White Oak River estuary, North Carolina - WOR-2-8_12 (SPAdes) (version 2) | ecosystem: Environmental > Aquatic > Marine > Intertidal zone >... | reverse complement strand
CTGTGCCCTGTAAAGACTGATCGGGTTCCTCTTGATATATCCCTGGTGGCTAAATGTGACGACCATATCTTCCTCGGCAATAAGGTCTTCCAGGTCTATCTCTCCGGTCTCCTCCAAGATTTCAGTCCTGCGTTCATCCCCATATTTTTCCCTGATTTCCTGCATCTCATCTTTGATGATCTGCATGACCATGGCTGGACTTTCCAAAATGGCCTTAAATCGCGCAATATTCTTGATTAGATCCTGGTATTCGGCGTCCAGCTTCTCCCTCTCCAGTCCGGTCAACCTCTGCAACCTCATATCCAGAATGGCCTGAGCCTGGATATCGGAAAGCTCAAACTCGGCCATCAATCTGGCCTTGGCCTCCTGCGGGTCTGAGGAGGATCTGATCAACTCGATCACATCATCCAGGAAGTCCATGGCCTTCTTTAGTCCCTCAAGGATATGGGCCCGCTCTTCTGCCTTCCTGAGGTCATATATAGTGCGACGAATGATAATCTCACGACGGTGATCGATGAAGAGCTGGAGGATCTCTTTGAGGGTTAGGGTCTGGGGTTGTCCATTCACAATAGCCAACAGGATGATACCAAAGGAGATCTCCATCTGCGTGAATTTGTATAGGCGGTTCAGTATCACCAGGGGTTTTCCATCCCTTCTCACGTCTAGGACAATTCGCATCCCATCTTTGTCCGATTCATCCCTGATATCAGAGATCCCCTCCACTTTCTTCTCTCTGACCAGCTCCGCCATCTTTTCCAGGAGCTTTGTTTTATTCACCTGGTAAGGGATCTCAGAGATCACGATCCGTTCTCGGCGCTTGCCCACCTTCTCCACAAAGCCCCTGGCCCTTATCTTGATGATTCCCTTTCCCGTCTTGTAGGCCTCATGAATCCCCTTTCTCCCCAGGATAAATCCCGCCGTCGGGAAGTCAGGAGCCGGGACGAGGCGAATCAGTTCCTCCAGGCCCACATCAGGCTGATCAATAACCCGTATGATGGCATCACATACCTCGGAGAGATTGTGAGGCGGGATATTGGTCGCCATCCCCACGGCGATCCCTGAGCTGCCATTGATGAGTAAGTTGGGAATGGTTGTGGGCAGGATGGAAGGCTCTGAGAGGGAGTCGTCATAATTGGTATTGAAGTCAACCGTCTCTTTTTCAATGTCAGAGAGGAAATCTTGTGCCAGGCGTGTCATCCTCACTTCTGTATAACGCATGGCAGCAGGGGGGTCCCCATCAACGGACCCGAAATTACCCTGGCCATCTACCAGGCGGTACCTCATGGAAAAATCTTGTGCCAAGCGCACGATGGTGTCATAGACCGCAGCATCTCCATGTGGGTGGTATTTCCCAATCACATCCCCGACCACCCTTGCTGACTTTTTAAAAGGCCTGTTATAGTAGTTTTTCATCTCGTGCATGCTGTAGAGCACGCGTCTGTGAACAGGCTTGAGACCATCTCGAATATCGGGCAGGGCCCTGCCCACGATCACACTCATGGAGTATTCGAGATAGGATTTCTTCATTTCATCTTCAATGTTCACAATGTCAGCATTTAGATTGGCCACCATTTTTTTCTCCTCTTAAATTTTCTTCTCCCAATGAAAACAAGTCCTTAGATTTTTTCACGCATCTCTCCCGCGGACTGTCCTCAGGTGATCCTGTGGGAGTCGAACCTGGCAATCCGTTCCGCGGGTGAGTCCCCGTTTCAGTGATTCGTGGTTGGGTATTGTTCAATGGAGGGATGTCATGGATCCAAAAAATTAGGGGTTAGGCGATCAAATATCCAGTTCTGCCACTTCCAGTGCGTTATTCTGAATAAATTCCCTCCTTGGTTCAACCTTATCGCCCATGAGGACGGTGAAGATATCGTCCGCCTCCAAAGCGTCCTCTATCCGTATCCTGAGCAATGTTCTTTTCTCAGGATCCATGGTTGTGGTCCAGAGTTGATCAGGATTCATCTCCCCCAGTCCTTTGTACCTCTGGATCGTCAAACCTTTCTTCGATCCTTCCATGAGTTCCGTGAGGAGATGCTGTGGATCCCCAATCTCTCTTTTTTCTGCCTCGCTAACCAGGAGGTGGCAGCCTTTGTTGACCTTCTCAATCTCTGGAGAGAGCCCCATCAACTGCCTCAATTCAGCGGAGGAGAAGAACTCCCAGTTCACGGCAGAGGTCTGCCCACCGTTTTGCATTTCGCTCACAAGAAATTCATAATAACCGCCTTCCTCACTCAATTGAATGTCACTCACCCCAAACTCGTTTTCCTCCAAACTCTGGAAGAGATTCTCCATGAACTTCTTGTTCTTGAACTCTCTTTTGTTTTTCACGCCCTGTGAAACGAGAAACTCAATAAATCGGGGGCTGTAACCCCTCCTAGAGAGTTTTTTCACGTTTTCATAAAATCTGATCACCCCGCTGAGTAGCTTCACGAGCTTTTGGCCTGAGATTACCTCTCCGTCCTCCAGAAGGACCTTCTCCTTCTGTGAAATTCTTTTCAACAGGAATGCGTTAAAACCCTCTTCGTCCTTGATATATCGCTCTTTTTTCCCTGCCAGAACACGGTAAAGGGGCGGCTGAGCCACGTAGAGGTGCCCCCGCTCAATGAGCTCCGGCATCTGTCTGTAAAAAAAGGTGAGTAGAAGGGTCCGGATGTGGGATCCATCCACATCCGCATCGGTCATGATGATCACTTTATGGTATCTGAGGGAATTGATATCGTACTCCTCATCCCCAATTCCTGTGCCCAGGGCAGCGATCATGGTCCGGATCTCTTCGCTCGAGATCATCTTATCGAACCGGGCCTTTTCCACATTAAGGATCTTTCCCTTTAGGGGTAAGATGGCCTGAAACCTTCTATCCCGGCCCTGTTTTGCTGAACCGCCCGCCGAATCCCCCTCCACGATGAATATCTCGCTACGACTCGCATCCCTTTCCTGACAATCGGCCAGCTTTCCCGGTAGCGAGTGGTCTGAAAGCACCCCCTTGCGCCGGGCAAGCTCCCTCGCCTTCCTCGCAGCTTCCCTTGCTCGGGCCGCATCAATGACCTTGGAGAGGACGGACTTTATAATAGATGGATTTTCCTCAAAAAAACTGCTCAGCCCCTCATTTAATAGGTTTTCAACGAGTCCTTTGACTTCACTATTTCCCAATTTTGTCTTTGTCTGACCCTCAAATTGCGGGTTTGGCAGCTTCACGCTGACCACGCCCGTCAAGCCCTCCCGCACGTCTTCTCCAGAGAGCTTATCCTTAAAATTCTTGGAAAAATTGGAATTTTGCAGATATTGATTGATGCTCCTTGTAAGGGCTGCTCTAAATCCACTGAGGTGGCTGCCCCCTTCTCTTGTATTGATGTTGTTTGCAAAGGTGAAAAGGGTCTCTTTGTAGGAATTGTTATATTGTAGGGCGATGTCAATCAGTACCCCGTTTTTCTCGCCTGTGATGTAAATGGGCTTCTTGTGGAGGACTTCCCTATTTTTATTGAGATACTCCACAAAGGACTTAGTTCCTCCCTCGTACATAAAGTCCTTTTTCTTCCCAGTTCGCTCATCGGAGATCTGGATTTTCACCCCTTTTGAGAGGAAGGCAAGCTCCCTCATCCTCCTGGCAAGGGTTTCAAAGTCAAATTCCACCTTTTCGAAGACGTTCCGATCTGGCATGAAATGGACCTTGGTGCCATTCTTTTTCGTATCGCCCTTGACGCTTAGCTTTGTCTTGGGGATTCCCTGCTCATAGCGTTGGTAATAGATCTTCCCGTCTCGATAGACTTCCACTTCCAGGAATTCGGAAAGTGCATTGACCACAGATACCCCAACACCGTGGAGTCCACCTGATACCCGGTAGATCTTATTATCGAATTTCCCTCCTGCATGCAGTTTGGTCATGACCACCTCAAGGGCCGGCATCTTTTCCGTCTTATGTCTATCAACAGGAATACCACGCCCATTATCTACCACCGTAATACTTTCATCACCCAAGATCTGGATATCAATATGATCACAATATCCGGCCATCGCCTCATCGATGCTATTATCTACCACTTCATAGACGAGATGGTGTAGACCCTCAAAACCCGTATTGCCCACATACATAGCGGGTCTCTTCTGGACGGCCTTCAACCCTTCCAGAACCTTTATATCAGCGGCCCCATAAGTTGAATTTACATTTGCCATTTCTATAGCCTCATGGGCATGATCAGCCCCAGAAATCCCTTATCATTTTCCCCTCTTATAAGACAGGGACTGGAATTATCAATAAGACCCAATTCTACCGTTTCACTATCCATCGCCTGAAGCACATCTATGAAATATCTGGCATTGAACCCCACTTCCAGACGCTCGTTCTTATATTCCACCACCAGATTTTCTTGGGCATCTCCCAGATCTGGATTAATGGAAACCAATTCCAAATTGTCATTCTCCAAAGTTATCTTCACACCCCTGTAACTCTCGTTACTCAAGATAATCATTTTTTTCATACCATCCAAGAGGGATATTCTATCAATTTTCACAAAATGCTTCGATTTTTGAGGAATAACTGCATTATAATCTGGAAACTTGGTTTCTAAGAGGCGGATCACAATGAGTATGTTTTCCTTTCTTATGACGCAGTTGTTCTGCTTGAATCCCAGTTCAATGGGTCCTTGTTCTGAGGTCAACTTACTCAATTCTAATATCCCTTTCTTGGGAATCATCACGCCACCATTCATTTTTAATTGTTCCACATCCTTAATTTCCTTATCTATCATGGACAGACGGTGCCCATCCGTGGAGACCATTCTTAAAAGGGACTTGTCCTCTTGAGCCACCTTTTCCGTATAGACCCCAGAGAGTTTGAATCCTGCCTCCTCCAATGTGACTGAATATATGGTCTTGTTGATCATTTCTTTTAAGAGATCTCCATCGATTTCCACGGTAAGAACCCCTTCCGGTTCCATGAAAACGGGGTACTCATCTGCGGGCAGGCAGGCGAGATTAAATCTCGCGTCCTCATCGGATATGGAAACCCAATTATTCTCCTTTTCCTTGATGTGAATCTCAGCTCTTTTACTCTCCTTCAGGATTTCAAAGAGTTTTCTCCCAGAGATAGTTATGCTTCCTGGATTGATCACATCAGCCGGCAGTCTTTCTTGAAAGCTTATCTCCAGATCGGTTGCTGAGATGTTCACCTCTGAGCCATCCGTTGAAAGCAAAATCATTGAGAGGATCGGCATATTACTGCGTTTTTCAATAATACTCTGGACACGTGAAATAGCCCTGAAGAGTTCATCTCTATCTATTTTTATTTCCATTATTCCCCTCCCTATTAGTTATTAAAAATAGAATTCTAATATCATAATCAAATTATATATGTGTTATGTTGTCGATTAAATACTTAAGGATTTAAAAATACACTAAAAATTATTGATAAGTTTTAATAAGACTTCCCAGTCTTTTCCACAATCTCTACTAATATATTTCTCTTTTTTTAAAAAAATATGCTCTTTGTTGAGTCATGTTCAAAAAATTTCGAAAAAGAGATTTTCTCCGCAGTGGGCGATATTCTGAAGCTTACCCCAATAAATCCTCCAGTTTATTAAGATCTTCCCGTATCTCTTTTTTTCGTGACTTATATTTTTCAATCCTATTCACGGCGTAGATCACTGTGGAATGGTCCTTATTCCCAAAGGCATCGCCGATCTGCTTAAAGGATGAATCCGTGTACTTTCTACAGAGATACATCGCTATCTGTCTCGGATAGGAATAGACTCTCTGTTTTTTATTTGAAATGAGTTCGGACAGTGCGATATTGAAATAGCCTGCAGTGATGGATTTCACATCATCTATTCCAGCTTCCTTTCTCCTGTCATCCTTGATGAGAGATTTCACCCGGGAAATATTTATGTCTCCACGGTTGAGAGAGGCATAGGTCTCAATCCTCACAATATTCTTGATAAGTCCCTTGATATCCCTATTGGACTTGGCAAGAAAGAAGATGACGTCATCCGGAATGGGTATGCCATCTGTTTGTGCCTTTTTCCTAATAATATGAACCTTTGTGCTCTGATCTGGGACCTTGATTTCTGAGATAAGTCCGGAGCCCAGTCTTGATTTCAAGCGAGAGTTCATCTTTGTCAGTTGATTCGGGGGGCTATCCCCTGAAATCACAATCTGCTTCTTGGCTCCGTAAAGGGCGTCAAAAATGAAGAGAAATTCATCTTGTGTTTTCTTACGGTTTGCGAGCAACTGCACATCGTCCAATAGCAGAAAATCTAGACCACAATATCTTTCCCGGAATGCCTGAAGATTCTTATTCTTTATGGAATAGGTGAAATCAGAAGTGAAGGCATTTGACGAGAGATACCTCACGCGAGAGTATGGGTTTTTGTGGAGTGCATGGTTTCCTATGGCGTTTAAAAGATGGGTCTTGCCCAGACTCAGATCCGAAAAGAGATAAAAGGGGTTGTATTGCTCAGCAGGCCTGTTGGCCACCTCTAGGGCAGATGAACAGGCAAAACGATTGCATTCTGCCATGTGAAGCTGATCGAAAGTCATGGAGGGGTCCAAATGATGGTCAAGATGCACTTCCTTTTTCAGGGATGGTTCAGATTCAAGGGATTCTATAGTGTCCGTTGGGTGGTCGTAGATGAAGTGTAATTCGGGGGATATGTTGAGGATGCTTTCAAAGGCATTCTTTATCTGAATGGTATATTTTTCCCGTAACCAATTGGCAATAAATTTGTTAGGGACTCCGATGATCGCTAAGTCGGGATTCGATTTCCTGAGCGTGGTCTGAGAGAACCATGTGCTAAGCTCTGATTTGGAGAGTTGGGATTCCAAGCTTTTGGTGATTTGCTCCCATATGTCTTTTTTTTTTGACATAATAAAAATGGAATTTATAAGGTATTTATAAGCGCCCTCACTTTAGAAAACTTTTATTGGAATATCAACCAAAATATCCTAGCGGAGCCTCGCCTCAAAGCGATGAATTGGTGCAATAAATATGATACTTTTTGGTCCGAACAGATACCCGATACCTGATGCCCGATGCCAGATAAAATAGTTAAGAATTCCTTTTAATCCGGTATTCGGTATCACGACGTAACTTATAGAAATTATAAAACATTTCAAAGCTCAACATAAATCTTAAGCTGTTTGCTTATAAAGACATCTGATTAGGAGGCGACAATGCCATACGCAATTGGCCTTGCTGGCAAAGGGGGAACAGGGAAAACCACCATAGCCGGTATGCTCATTAAGTACCTGGTAGAACAGGGAAAAACGCCCGTCCTGGGTGTGGATGCGGATTCAAATGCCAATCTCAATGAGGTCCTCGGACTGAAAGTGGAGGAGACCCTGGGGGAGGCAAGGGAGGAGATGAAGGTGGGCGTGGCGGCGGGGATGACGAAAGATGTGTTTATGGAGATGAAGCTGGAGCAGGCGGTGGTTGAAGCAAAGGGTTTTGATTTGATCGTCATGGGAAGGCCAGAAGGGGCGGGTTGCTATTGTGCTGCCAATACATTACTCACCCAGTACCTGGATCGGCTGATCAATAACTATGCCTATGTGGTGATCGACAATGAAGCGGGCATGGAACATATCAGCAGATTGACGACCAATAACATTGACCTTCTTCTCATCGTTTCCGATCCCAGCCGCAGAGGAATTCAATCGGCCGCCAGGATTGTAGCATTAACCAGTGAGCTGGCACTGGATATCAAGAAGAAACTGCTGATCATCAATCAGGCCAAAGAAGAACAATTGGAGACCATTGAAAAGACAGTCAGCCAATATCCTCTGGAGCTGATTGGAATTGTGCCTGAAGATTTGCTCATACGCGATTTCGATCTCCAGGGAAGGCCAACCATTGACCTCGATAGGGAGAGCCGGGCGTTGGAACGGGCCTACAAAATCTTCGACAAGCTTCTGGACGGGAATTAACAATCATGGGGCCCCTCAAATGATACTCATATATATATTGATATAAATCCTTGCATGCCACAATATATTGGGTCTAAAATGCCTTATAAGCTTTTCATTTTATTCACAAAAATTACTTGACAAGGATTTTTCTCTCATTTATTCTCCAAAATTGTTCCTCTGAAAAGAGGTAATTTTTTTGCATTGTTTTGTTACATTTTTCACATAATAAAACATAGTAATTTCAATGGGTTGACAACATTCAAGGAAAGAAGAAAACCATCTACAACGGGAAAAGGAGGTAAAGAAATTGGCCTTTGAAATACCCAAACAGCCTTATTCGGGAAAGATCGGGGAGACCACCATAGGGGCAGGAGGTGGTAAACTCACACTGGGAGGTGAGGAATCCTATCCCTTTCACCTCTTTGAAGGTGACATGCCCAATACACCTAAGCTCGCCATGGAGGTATGGGACTACGATCCATCGGAGGAGTGGCCCGCAGCAGCCGTGGCACCGTTTAAAGATGTCATTTCTTCCCCTGACGCCTGGGCCAAGAAATGTGTGGATGACTATGGCGCCGACATCATTGTACTCCAGATGAAGAGCACGGACCCCAATGGTATGAACAGGGGGGCTGATGAGGCGGCCCAGGTGGCCAAGAAGGTCATAGAGGCCGTAGATGTCCCCGTTGTGGTGTGGGGTACGGCTAACAATCAGAAGGATGAGGAGTTCTTAAAAAAGATCTCAGAGGAATGTCAGGGTAAGAACGTTTCTCTAGCACCAGTGGAAGAGGGTAACCACAAAGGCGTGGGTGCCAGCGCCATAGGGTATGGTCACACCATTGTGGCCTCATCTCCCATTGATGTGAACCTGGCCAAGCAGCTAAACATCTTGCTGGGCAATTTGGGCGTGCCGACCAATAAGATTGTCATTGATCCCACAACAGGTGGTCTGGGATATGGTCTGGAATACTCCTACTCGGTCATGGAGCGCATCCGTATGGCCGCTCTCACCCAGGAGGACGATAAGCTCCAGGTCCCTATGATAAGTAACATCGGGAACGAGGTCTGGAAATGCAAAGAGGCGGGTCAACCCTTGGACGAGGTGCCCACGCTCGGTGATCCGGAAAGGCGAGGCATTCTCATGGAAACCGTGGCGGCGGTGAGCTATCTCCTAAGCGGGGCTGACGTGGCTATTCTCAGACACCCTGAGAGCGTCAGGCTCACGCGATCATTTGTCGATCTCATGATGAATGGTGGCCTGGCTACGGATCTGCCAGAGATTTCCAAGAATTTGGAGCTCCAGGAAGTGGATCTGGTCGCCATATCCCCAGAACCAAAACTGGCCATTGCAGAAGAGGCGGCTCCTCCCAAAGAGAAACCTGCCAAGCCGAAAAAGAAAGAGGTCAAGGCGGCTCCAAAACCGGAGAAGAAGGAAGAAAAACCAAAAGAGGCCCCAAAGCCTGAAGAGAAAGTGGTGGCACTGAAGCCCAAAGGGAAGGCTGAGGAAGAAGGAAAGGTCGAAGCAGAGGCAGAGGCCAAGGTCGAAGCAGAGGCAGAGGCCAAGGCCAAAGCAGAGGCAGAGGCCAAGGCCAAAGCAGAGGCAGAGGCCAAGGCCAAAGCAGAGGCAGAGGCCAAGGCCAAAGCAGAGGCAGAGGCGGAAGTGAAAGCCAAGGCGGAAGCGGCGGCCAAAGAGAAGGCCGATCTTGAGGCCCTCAAGGCTCAGATGGCAAAGGAGAAGAAAAAGCCAAAGGCAAAAGAAGCCCCAGAAATGGAGGGGCTAAAACCGACTGAAATGGAGTTGGTGGATAGATTAAGCATATCTCTCAAGAGAATGCACAAGCACAGCTAGAAGGTCTTATTAACCCCAACCGATAAAATTACCTCTTAAGAAAGGAGGACGAGAAAGAATGTCGAAATTAGTAGCTTTTGCAGCGATTCAAGGTGCTTACAACATCGTTTCTAAGGCGGAAGGCAAGTACAAAAGGGCCCTGGAGACCTATGGCGGGAGTCAGAAACTGGAATTCCCCAATACGGCTTACTTCTTGCCCATTATCTATTCGTTAACCGGAATCAAGGTGACGGACCTGGATTCCGCCAAGAAGCCCCTTGACTTCGCCCGCAAGCTGTTACCCCCCCATGTGAAGAAGGATTGTCACCTTCCCTATCTGGGAGGATTGCTGGATGCCGGCATGGCGGCCCTCTTTGCCGAGGAGATTACGGAGGCAATTCGGTATGTGGAGGACCCTGATTTTTATCAACCCGAAATGGAAGATCCGGATGTGGATAACGGCAAGATTTGGCTCGGAGCGGCCGACGACGCCATTATGAGAAAAAGGGGCGTGGAATTTGTGGATGGCACGGCTCCCGGATTTGCCGCCATTGTGGGCGCTGCCCCCGACTCGGCAACGGCAAAACAGATGGCCGAGGAATATCAATTGAAGACCATTTATGTGTTCATGGCGGCCAATCAGAATGGGACCACGTTTGCAGAGCAACTCCTGGAAGAGAATGTGCAGATCGGGTGGAATACCCGCCTCGTCCCTTTTGGGCCGGACATATCGGCGGCGGTTTTTGCCCTGGGCTTTGCCAACAGGGCCGGCATGGCCTTTGGCGGCATCGAGCCGGGTGATTTCAAAAAGCAACTCGCTTACCAGAAAGACCGCATCTTTGCCTTTGTCAATGCACTGGGTGACGTGAACGCGGAATGGGCCGCCAACGCAGCTGGCGCCATCAACTGGGGTTTCCCCACCATTGCGGATACAGACATCCCGGAGGTCTTGCCCACCGGTGTCTGCACCTACGAGCACGTGGTCGCCAATGTGACACACGACGAGATGCCCCAGAAATCCATTGAGATCCGAGGTCTCAAGGTAACCATCACTGAGATTGATATCCCGTTGGCCTACGGCCCAGCCTTTGAGGGAGAAAGAGTTCGCAAAGACGATCTCTATGTAGAGATCGGGGGAGGCAAGACGCAGTGCACCGAACTCACCAAGATGGCGGATATGAATGAGATCGAAGACGGAGAGGTGGAGTTGATCGGCCCGGATGTGACGGATGTCAAAAAGGGCGACACGCTTCCTTTAGGCATCTATGTGCAGGTGGCGGGCCGCCAGATGCAGACAGACTTTGAGCCCATCCTAGAAAGGCAGATCCATCACTTGATCAACTATGCCCAGGGCCTCATGCATATCGGGCAGCGGGATATTGCCTGGATCAGGATTGGCGATCAGGCCATAGAGAAGGGTTTCACACTGAAGGATATTGGCACGATCCTCCATGCCAAATTCCATCAGGACTTTGGAAACATCCTGGACAAAGTGAAGGTCACTTTGTACACCAAGAAAGCGGACGTGGACAAACTCACGAAAAGGGCCAGGGGTGAGTATGGTTCAAGGGATGATCGTGTGGAGAAGATGACCGATGAAGGCGTGGAGACCTATTATTCCTGCACCCTTTGCCAGTCCTTTGCCCCGAGCCACGTTTGTGTGATCAGCCCTGAGCGGACAGGGCTCTGTGGCGCCTACAATTGGATGGATTGCAAGGCCTCTTTTGAGATCAATCCGACAGGTCCCAACCAGCCCGTGGAAAAAGGAGAGGTCCTTGATCCCAAGTTGGGGCAGTTTAAGGGGGTCAACGAGTTTATCTTCAAGGCGTCACGTCAGGCCATAGACCACTATAACTTTTACAGTCTGGTCATTGACCCTATGACCACCTGTGGCTGCTGTGAGTGCATTGCCGCGGTGTTACCCTCCTGTAATGGCGTGATGACGGTCCATCGGGATTATACGGGTGAGACGCCCTCAGGGATGAAGTTCACCACGTTGGCCGGAGTCATGGGAGGGGGACAATCTTCTCCCGGATTTGTGGGACACTCCAAATACAATATCACCCAAAGGAAGTTTATTATCGGCGACGGGGGTCTGCTCCGCATGGTCTGGATGCCCAAGTCCTTGAAAGAAGAGATCAAAGAGCGACTCTTGAAGCGCGGTGAAGAGCTTGGTGTGCCTGACCTCATTGACAGAATAGCCGATGAGACTGTGGGCATAACAGAGGAGGAAATTCTTCCTTATCTCCAAGAGAAGGGCCATCCTGCCCTGAAGATGGATCCCATTGTGGGAGAATAACATACTAATTGGAGTAAAGGAGTGATGGAGTAATGGGTAAAAGGCAAGAATTGGGAATATTCTTTTTGAAGTGCCCAATACTCCAGTACTCCAAGACTCCAATACCCCAAGTGGATAGGAGATGAATATGGGATTGACTGGAATTCAGATTTTCAAATTGTTGCCCAAGACGAATTGTGGTGAATGTGGGGTTCCCACCTGTCTCGCCTTTGCCATGAATTTGGCCGCTGGAAAGGCGGAGTTGGATGCGTGCCCCTATGTTTCGGATGAGGCGAGAGAAAAACTGGCTGAGGCCTCTGCCCCGCCTATCAGGCAGGTGGCCATTGGTGCTGGTGAAAGGGCCTTTAAGATTGGCGGTGAAACGGTCATGTTCAGGCATGAGAAGACCTTTTACAATCCCACAGGGCTTGCCGCCATGGTATCCTCGGATATGGGTTCAGAGGAACTGGACAACAAGTTAAAGGCTTGGAATGCCTTTCAATATGAGCGGGTGGGTTTGAACCTCAGACCGGAACTTGTTGCCCTAAAAGACACAAACGGGGATGGCGCAGCTTTTGCTGCGGCTGCAAAGAAGATCGCTGAAGAGAGTGAATTTGGGCTGATTCTGATGAGTGAGAATTTGGATGCCCTGAAGGCGGCCGCGGAGGCCTGTGCCAACAAAAAGCCCCTGCTCTATGCAGCCACTGGCGAAAACGCAGAGGACTTGGGCGCTCTGGCCAAAGAGAAGGGCTTGCCCCTGGCGATTAAGGCTGAGAGCGTGGAGGATCTCATTGCCCTGAGTGACAAGTTGACGGAAATGGGCCTTAAGGATCTTGTCTTGGACTCGGGTTCAAGGGAGATCAGGCAGGTCTTCCAGGACCAGGTGGTTATCCGACGGGCGCCCCTTAAGGCGGGAAACCGTTCTCTGGGTTTCCCCACCATCACGTTCCCTTGCGAAATGGCCAGCAATTTGGATGTGGAGACGATGATCGCCGCCATGCTGATCGCCAAGTACGCGGGGATTGTGGTGTTGTCCGATTTCAGGGGAGATAGCCTATTTCCCCTCTTGCTTGAAAGGCTGAATATCTTCACCGATCCGCAACGTCCCATGACGGTCACCCAGGGAATCTATGAAATCGGGGGCCCGGATGAAAATTCGCCTGTGCTGGTCACCACCAATTTCTCCCTCACCTATTTTATTGTGAGCGGCGAGGTGGAAGGAAGCAGGATCCCCAGTTGGCTCCTGATCATGGATACGGAAGGCCTATCAGTGATGACCGCTTGGGCCGCAGGGAAGTTTGCGGGAGATGTGGTGGGCACGTTTGTCAAAAAGTGCGGCATTGCAGACAAGGTCGCCCATAAAAAGATCATCATTCCAGGCTATGCCGCAGCCATTAGCGGGGATATGGAAGAGGAACTCCCTGACTGGGAGGTGATTATTGGTCCGCGGGATGCCTCTCTGATCCCTAAATTTTTGAAAGATATGGCCAAGTAGATTGGGAAGGGAGTAGAACCATGCTTCTGATTGGAGAGAATCTAAATGTGATCAGTACGGTCATTGGAAAGGCCTTCAAAGAGAAGGATCCAGGCCCTATAGCGGAGGAGGCCAAAAGGCAGAAAGATAAGGGTATGGACTGGATTGACGTCAATCTGGGACCCGCCAGAAAGGGGGGGCCAGAGCTGATGGAATTTGTCGTAAAAACAATCCAGGAAGAGATTGGGGAGACACCCCCCCTCTGTCTGGACACCTCCAACATAGAGGCTATGGAGGCGGGGTTGGCCGCACACAAAGGGAAGGCGATCATCAATTCTATCATGTGCAGGCCAGAAAGATATGAGAACATGATTCCCCTTGCAGTCAAATATAAGGCAAACATGATCGCACTCATGTGGGGGCCAGAGGGACTCCCCAGAGATGAAAACGAGAGGGGCGCCTTGGCAGCGGAACTCATCTACGCGGCCAATGAAGCGGGTGTCCCCAATGAAGATATATTCGTTGACGGCATTGTAACACCGGTGAACATCCAGCAGCCACAGCTCATGAGCCTTTTGGTGTTTCAGGAAATGCTCCAGGAGATGTTCCCTGGTATAAAATCCACCTGTGGCCTTTCAAATATTTCCAATGGTCCACCTGATCATCTCAGGCCCATCCTCAACCAGACCTATATGGTGATGCTCGAGAGAAAGGGCATGTACTCCTGTATTGCTGATGCTTACGATGACCAACTGATTGCCATTGCCAGGGGCGAGAAGCCGGAGGTGGTGGAGACCATCCATAAAGTGATGGATGGAGAGGAGATAGATACGGGTTCCCTCTCCAAGGAGATGCAAGATTACCTAAAGACGGCTCGGGTGATCCTCGGTCAAAGTCTTTATTCCGATTCCTGGCTCGAACTCTAACATCTTAGAATCAAAAGGCGATCCTACGCAAAGTACCTTAGATAGATTGGGGCGCTTGTTCAATGGCATTTGGAAACTTGAAGACCTCCCCATATCAGATAGATATGGGGATTTTTTTCGGCCAAAATATCGGGCGGTTTCCATACTCTAGCAGATTTTTGCATGAAGAAGAGACCCCGAAAGCCCCCTCCATAAGGCGAGGATGCTTTACAGCAATGCCTGATGGGCTGTTTGATTGAGGAGCGCTTGCCTTCCCAAGGGTCAATTGTTATTTTGTTAATAACGCTTGGGTCATGAGAACAACCTTTCCAAACGTTCATAGATACGAGAAAATTTAAGCCAATCCCCCCAGGAATGTTATGAAAAATTCAAGAGTAATTGTCATCGCAAACCATAAGCCTCTGGATAATAACCGACGGATCCGTGAAAGGATGAGCGTGGCGCAAACCCGGGCTGATCGAATTGCATCCAGATTTCCCCATCTTGACCTTCCGTCCATCCAAAGGGGTGTGAACGAAAATATGAAAAGACTCTATCTCACCATGGACGGTCGTTATATGGACCTATTTGACTTGATGAATTTCTTGCAAAACCAGCACAAACCGTTGCTATTATCATCCGACAATGTCACGAAACATTATTCACTCTCGAATAATATTACTTTAAATGGCATCTATTTATACCAATACCTCCTGGGGCATGGATACGATCCATTGCTCATTCATAATTTCGCCACCTCAAATTTGGAAGAAACCTTGAGGGAAAAACCTTTAGCAGTCTGCATCTCCTCCAATTTCATCTTTTTGGATGACATCAAACATATGGCCTCTGAGATCAAAAGGATTGACCCAAATGTGGCCGTCATCGTTGGGGGCATGCTCATTAAGAGGCTCTTGGATCCTGGTGATGATCTTACGTCCCAGTACAAAAATTCCTTAACCGCCTTTCACGAAAAAGTGGATGCCTTTATCATTGAGGCCCAAGGTGAACAAACGCTCATCAAAGTGCTCGATTCTTTGCCCGACGGGGGGCGTCTCGAACATGTTCCCAATCTGGCAATTTTTGACGATGGGGGGAAGGTGAAATTCACATCACGGGAGCAAGAAGACCTGCCCATCGATGAGACGGCTATCTCATGGGATAAAATCCCTAAGGCCTATCTCCGCAAAACGCTCCCCGTAAATACCAGTCGTGGCTGTCATTTCCGCTGCCGGTTCTGCACATTTCGATGGCTCTTTCCCCAAGTGCACTACAAATCGATGGCCGTATTAAAAAAGGAGCTGAGGCTGATCAATCAACTAGGATTTGTGGAGCATATACGTTTTACAGATGACAATTTTACGGGCAGCAAGGCCAAATTAAAAAAGGTATTGGAGATGATGATCCAGGAGGATTTTGATTTTTCATGGTCCTCTTATGCTCGCGCCAGCGCCCTGGAACCGAGACTTGTTAAAATGATGAAAAAGGCCGGGTGCGAATTCGTCTATTTGGGGATCGAATCCGGCAGCCCGGCCATATTGAAGAACATGGACAAGAAGCTCGATCGTGATGAATCGATCAACGCCATCAAAATGCTTAGTGATGAGGGAATACAGAGCCGCGGTAGTTTTATTGTAGGTTATCCTGGGGAGACCCACGAGACCTTCTTGCAAACCGTTTCTCTCATCAATGAAAGCGGCCTCCCTTATTACATCCCCTATTTGTTTATTTATAGCAAAAGAGCGTTGGTACACGAGGATAGAGATAAATTTGGTCTGGTCGGCACCGGCCAGACCTGGAAACAGGATACCATGGATGCTGTGGAAGCGTCTCGCCTCATGACTAAATTGATCCATATAGTACCAGAGAGTTATAATGACGGGATGACCTATATTGAGGAAATCTATAACCTCCTTCTCGGCAAGGGGTATGACCACGGGGAAATACTTGAACTGTTCAGACTGAAAAGAGAACTACAACTAGCGGTTGAAGAACGGGGATCGCAACGGCCCTATCACCCCAAGGTAAATGAGATTCTTGTAAAGATGGAATCTTTGATTAAATGAAACCCCTTTATTCTACTCACCTACGCAGCCCGATTTAGCAAGACCACGTTCCTGCTGGAATCTTTCGGCAAAGTCCATGAACCCTTACCCCTCAAACAAAAACACAGACATATCCTGCCACGCTATCGCCCTAATGGATGCAGATTCTTATTACATTTGCACGGCGACCAGACACAAAATCGGGGAAATTGCCATAAGGTTGAAACCGTGGTGGTCTATGGAATCCGGGGAAGGAAGGATTGAGATCGAGGAGAGGCTTGTGGGCCGAACGGGTATGCACGTTTCATCTGGAGAGCAAAATATGGTAAAATCAAAAAGTTAGGCCTCAAGATCTTGCCTTGGCCTGGGAAAAGAGCGCTATGACCGAGATAAAAGATCATGAGTTGGATACCTTTGTAGCGGGTGACCGCCCTCAGAATTTCCAGTGCGATTGCGGGAATGAATTCGATGTGACCGGTTATCCCATAGGCTATAGTTTTGCCTGTCCAAGGTGCCACTCCTTTTGCAAGATTACAGAAAAGGCGAGTGTGTTAAAACGGGGGATCGAACTGGGTGATTTTGTGGTAGAGGAGAAGATCGGTCTGGGAGGGATGGGCGTCGTTTATTCGGGGAGGCAGCGGTCTTTGCACAGGCCGGTCGCCCTTAAGGTGCTCAGTCCAAGGGCCTCTAATAATGAAAATTTCGTACGTAGACTTTCGCGTGAGGCGAGAACCGCGGCTCAAATCATCCACAACAATATCGTTCAGATATACTATGTGGGAAGGGAGAAGAAAGTCTTTTTCATAGCCATGGAGTATGTGGACGGCAAGAGCGTGCGAGAGCGGATCTATGGGGATAACGGGATTTCCGAGGGTGAGGCCATAGATATCATTTTGCAGGCATCGGAAGGTCTCAAAAAGGCCCATGGCCAAAATATTCTCCATCGAGATGTGAAACCGAGTAATCTTCTTCTGAATAAGCACGGGGAGGTGAAGGTTGCTGATTTCGGCCTGGCCCTGGATTTACATGAGGTGAGGGAGGGGGGAGAAAAAAGGGTGGAAGGATCTCCCCATTACATGTCTCCTGAGGCCTTGCGAGGGGAGTTCAGCTTTGCATCGGACATATACTCTTTAGGGGCCACATGCTATCACATGGTCACCTCCAAGCCGCCCTTTACGGGCAAACTGCCGGCTGCGGTCATGGCAAAGCATGTGACCGATTATCCGAGATCACCCAGAGAGATGAACCCACACCTGAGTAAAGGGCTCTGTCAGCTTATTCAAAAGATGATGGCCAAGCGACCTGAGGACCGATTCGCATCCATAGAGGAAGTGATACAAGAACTCCGCCTATTGAAGGAGGATCAGACCCGAAACATAGATGGGGAGAGTGCACACTGGTTTATCGAGGAGAGGGATGATGCGAGCCGATTCCAGGAGATGATGACCATCGTTGAGGTGAACAAGGCCATAAGTCGGGAAAGGAACCTGGACCAAATGCTCTTGAGGATTGTGCATGAAATAAGCCTTGCCATGCATGCTGAACGGAGCACGCTATACATCTATGAGCCTGAAAAAGGGGAGATCTGGGCCAAGATCGCCGAGGGGATAGAACCGGACAGGATTATTCATCTCCCCCTGGGAAAAGGCATTGCCGGCACCGTTGCCCAGTCTTTGAAAACCGAAGTCATCAATGATGATGTCTATGGCGATCCGCGCTTCAACAGGGAAGTAGACAGGTGGAGTGGTTTCAAGACAAAGAGTATGATCTGTATGCCCATATTGGGAAGCCAGCTTGAGCTGTTGGGCGTGATTCAGGTATTGAACAAGGAGAATGGTCCGTTCAGCCATGCAGATGAATCTCTCCTATCGGCTTTGGCAGCCAATGTGGGACTTGCCCTGGAAAATAGCCGCTATTTCTGTTTCAAGAGGCCAGAATGTGAAGAAATGTCATAGGCATCAACGCCTGCCTAATAACCGCGTGCCTACAATTCTCATAAAACCTTAACTGTTTTAGAAGCCCTTGGGCTAAGCGGCATTCTCTGGAGGGGCCAAAAAATTTGTCCGGTGCACTTGAGTATGGCGCACAAAGGGAGGTATCTCTAAGGCCTCGTTCTGTCACCATTGAACTTGGTGTGGTCTCTGTTTGGACGGCCTATGTGCGCAGGCGTCAGGGCAAGGGAGCTCCCGGAAGAAACGGTGCACAGAAGGCCTGGTTTTTGGCCGCTCCAGAGAACCCCGCTCAGCCCAACAAGAACTCATTCGAGGGTGTGTTAAAGGCCCAAAACGTTATTAGTTCTCTTAGAGGCGATTCATTTGGCGGTCATAGCTTTTATATCTTTTGGAGCCTAGAATCTCTCCAGTGCGGTCTAGTATCTAAAATCTTGACAGGCCTTGGGCGGCAGGGTAATTTCACGCATTATAGAAATCCCTAAATTCTTGCCTTTTTTAGCCCAGGTACCCTGATGTTGAAATTTCTTGGCAAATGGCTGAAGGTCTATGACGATGAAATAAACCTATTCCTTTGGTCGGCCCTCCTCCTATTTCTCATCCGTTCTTCCAATATCATTTTCAATAATTTCGCCGAAACGGCCTTCCTGAAGCGGTTCGGGGTAGAATACCTGCCCATGATCTTCATCATCAATTCCATAAGCACCTTTTTCATCATGGGCCTGATCACCGGCATCATTGCCAGGTTGCCTGGGTATCGTCTTTTGTCCTACATGCTCGTGATATGTGGCACAACCGTGGCTGGCCTCCGTTTTGTGGTCCCTCTCGGGTTCGAAATTCTCTATCCTATCCTCTATATCTTGAAGGCCCAATATGAGGTCATGCTGGGCCTCTTTTTCTGGAACCTGGCCAATGATCTTTTCAATACAAGGCAATCCAAACGCATTTTCCCCCTGATCACGGCAGGCGGTGTGATGGGCGGGGTTATTGGAAGTTTCGGGACCCCCTTTCTCGTAAAGGCCATCTCCATAGATAATCTCATGTTTATCTATTTGGGGACGACCCTAGCGGGGGCCGTGGTGGTCCGACGCATGGGCACGCTGTTTCCCTCTCTACTTCCTACAGAGGGAAAGAGCAGGAAGGTGAAGAAACGTCTCTCCATGAGAGATGAGTTCAAAAGGGTTCTCCCCGTTATCAAAGAATCGGCCCTGGTAAAGATCCTCATCCTATTGACGCTCCTGCCCAACGTGGTCATTCCCATCATCAATTATCAGTTCAACTACGCCATAGACGCGGCATTTGCCACAGAAGGGGGGATGATCAGATTTTTCGGTTATTTCCGGGGCGCACTCAACGGAATTAGCTTTATCATCCTTTTGTTTGTGGGGAGAATCTATGGTCGATTGGGTCTTCCCATTGCCCTCATGTTTCACCCCTTCAATTATGTGATCGCCTTCCTCGCCTTTCTCTTCAGGTTTGATGTCCTCTCTGCCATGTATGCCCAGTTTTCCACAAGGATCCTGAAGAATACCATCAACAATCCTGCGAGGGGGGTCCTGATGGGGCTATTTCCCGCAGAATACCGGGCTCTGATCAGGCCCTTCTTGCGGGGTACCGTGGTGAGGATCGGCACGTTGCTAGGATCAGGCGTAATCATTGCTTGTACAGGAATTCTCCACCCCCGTTATCTCTCCCTGATAGCCCTTGTTTTTATGGGGGGCTGGATAGCCACCACGTTTGTTTTGAAGAGATCGTACTCACGGATCTTGTTGGATCTCATATCCAGGAACATGCTTGATCTGAAATCCCAGGAAGAACAGGATGTAAGTAGTATCTTCTTGGATAAAAGGGTCCAATCTCAGCTGTTGGACGCCTTCCTGGCTTCCAAAGGGAAAACCTGCCTCTGGTATGCCAACCTGATCAAATCCCTGGGCATGAAGGATCTGGATGCCCACATCCTCTCCATCATCAAAGATCAGGATGACCCAACCAAAATAGGCTTACTCTCACTGCTTTCGCCGGACGCAGGGGAGCAGGCTGTGAGCACGTTAGAGGAGCTGGCAGATCCGGACAAACCAGATCTAACTATCGCCACCCTGAAGACGGCTGCACAACTCCCACCGGATCTCACCATCCATTTCTTGAGGAGAGTCTTTGACTCCGTGGACAATCCTGAAACGAAGGCCTATGCCGTTATTGGTCTCTACCCCCAAGAGCCGGAAAACTACAAGGCGGTTATCGATTCCTGGTTGGCCTCAGGGGAGACGGCTGAGCAAAGGGCTGGGATCATCTCTGCCGGGGGCTCAAATAACAGGGCGTATGTCCCTGTCTTGCAGGGCATGCTGGAGAAAGTGGAGGATGAATCCCTAATTTCTCTTGTCCTCGAAGCGCTTCATCAACTGGGTGCGCCCGGGATGGATGCCCTTGTCTTCCCCTACCTGGGGCATTCGTCCGAAAGGGTCCGCCAGGCGGCCCTGGAGGCCTTCAATGTGGAAGATGATAACGCCATAAGGGCCCTCATTCCCTTGTTGGGAGATAGATGGCCGGACGTGCAGGACCTGGCCAGAGTGAAGCTTCAGGAGTCGTCATACCAGAACGCGGAACTTCTCATTGAATCCCTTGTCATACCCAACCGTAAGCTCCGGGAGGGCGTATTTTCTCTGTTAGAATCCCTGGAGATCAAGGATGTGGATGTCTTCCGTTTTGCCCGCTCTCAGCTGGAGAGGGCGTATAGAAATCTGGATGAGGCACAGGCCCTCCGCTCCCTTCCGGGGGGGGAAGAGCGGGACCTACTGGTTGATCACCTGGTTCAGAAAAAGAACGCAAGAATAGAAACCATCCTCAGGGTGCTGGCGACCCAGGATCAATCAGGGAGGATGCGGATAGTGTGGAGGGGCATATACTCTGCCGATTCTCGCCAGAAGTCAAACGCCATAGAAGCCCTTGAAGATCTGGTAGGACATTCCCTGTCAAAGACGATGTTGCCCCTTGTGGAGGATCTCTCTGCGTCCGAGTGCCTGGCTATTGGAAGAAAGAATTTTGACCTCCCGGATTTTGATTCCAACGCGGCTCTGCTGTATCAACATCTCCTTGCCAAATACGACTGGGTCACCGTTGTATTGGCCCTTTATCTCATTGGAAGGCAGGGCTTTGACGGCGTTAAAAAGGGGATTGTGGAAGACCTGGCAAACGCGGACAACCCATACATCCAACAAATGGCGCAAGGCCTTGTGAGCGGAAAATCAACACATGTTCATCGTGAGGAGGCTGACATGGAAACGAGCAGCAGCATCCCCGACAAGATCCTCAGGCTGCGGGGCATCCAGATATTCGAGGGCCTCTCGGTCAGTGAATTGGCCGCGATTGCCTCAGTCACGGAAGAGGTGGTCCACCCCTTGGGGACAGTGGTTATTAAAGAGGGGGAAACGGGAGAGACCATGTATATGATCATCGAGGGAGAGGTCTCCGTCAACAAGAGCCAAGAAGGGGGATCTCAAATCGAACTGGATCGCATTCTGGCTGGGGACTATTTCGGAGAGATGGCCCTGTTCGAAGACGTGGTGCGCTCTGCAACCATTCGTACCGAAGAAGAGACCCGTCTCCTGGTCCTCCATAAACAGGAATTTACAGAGATCGTCAGGGAATACCCCCAAATCGCCCTTCATATATGTAGGATTTTGAGCCAACGCATACGGGTGTTGCATGAAAAAATAAAGGGTGAGGAGAAGCAGATCGAGGATCTGGACGCGACCTGTAATGTGGAAGAGTAGATTCTTGCTGCTCTTTCCCCTCGTAGCGGGATCTTCGATGGGCCAGGTCGGAGTTAATTGGCTTTGCCGATCACATGCGTTTTAAGTGATCTAAAGAGACTGTCGGAAAACGCCCATCTGCCATTCGACAAGCCGTTCGACAAGCTCACGGTCCTGAGCAAGGTCGAAGGACTCATGGCCCTGAGCAAAGCCGAAGGGC
>Ga0209536_100004367_pt1 | contig 22348 bp, 20 predicted proteins | sample DeeMarSeWOR28_12_FD_187461 | JGI IMG/M metagenome (GOLD analysis project Ga0209536, IMG submission 187461) | Marine sediment microbial communities from White Oak River estuary, North Carolina - WOR-2-8_12 (SPAdes) (version 2) | ecosystem: Environmental > Aquatic > Marine > Intertidal zone >... | reverse complement strand
GGCGAGCCGCTGGTCCTGCTCGACATTCCGGCGCGCAAGTTCCATCTCTTCGGGCTCGTGATCTTTCCCCAGGAACTCTTCTTCCTGTGGCTCGTGATCGCGGCGCTGGCGCTGACCCTCTTCTTTGCCACGGCCCTGCTGGGCCGCATGTGGTGTGGCTACGCCTGTCCGCAGACCGTGTTCACCGACGTCTTTGCCTGGCTCGAGCGGTGGATCCAGGGCTGGCGCGGATCCAGTGCACCCCGGCACGTCGCGGTCTGGCGCCGGGTCGCGACCCAGTTGGCGTGGCTGGTGGTCGCGGCCGTGGTGGCCTTCCACCTGGTCTCCTACTTCGTCTCTCCCTACGACTGGCCGGCGCGTCTGGCCGGGGGAGAGGTGGGCACGGCGGGCGTCTTCTTCGCGGTCCTGACCCTGCTCGCCTTCGCCGACTTCGCCTACTTCCGTCAGACCTTCTGCAAGGCCCTCTGCCCCTACGCGCGCTTCCAGGGCGTGCTCTTCGACCGCGACACCCTGGTCATCGCCTACGACGAGCGACGCGGCGAGCCCCGCGGAAAGCGCGGTCGGGCGACGGGAGACTGCGTGGACTGCACCCGCTGCGTGCAGGTGTGCCCCAGCGCCATCGACATCCGCGACGGGCTTCAGCTCGAGTGCATCGCCTGCACCCACTGCATCGACGCCTGCGACGACGTGATGGAGCGTCTGGATCGCCCGCGCGGTCTGATCGCCTACCGGTCGCTGGCCTCGCTCTCCGGCGAGCGCGGCGCGGGGCTGGTTCGACCCCGGACCCTCATCTACGGGTCCCTGCTCGCGGTGGTCGGTCTCACCCTCGTCACCGGAGTCGCCCGGCGCGTCCCCGTCGGGTTCGAGGTCTTCCATAATCGCAACGCGCTGACCCAGGTCTCCGCCGACGGTCGGACGGGGAACTCCTTCGAGATGCGGGTCGAGAACCGGACCCGGGAGCCGAACCGCTACCACCTGCGTCTCGAGGACGCACCGCCGGGCTGGGAGCTCGTGGCCGGCACCAACCCCATCGCCCTGTCTCCGCTCGAGACCCTGCGGATGTCCTTCTTCGTGCTGGCGCCGTCCGACGCCTCGCGCGCACCTCGGGACATCGAGCTGGTGCTCGAGCCCGAGAACGGCAGCCATCGCGCCGTGACCCGCGGTGCGTCCTTCATCTGGCAGGGAGGCTTCCCTCATGGCAGCTGATCGCGAGTCCACGCCCCGCCGCTTCGAGCCCTGGCCGTGGCTGGTGACGGGTCTCCTGGTCTCGATGATCGGGGCGTCGCTGACCTTCCTGGCCATCGCGATCCAGAACCCGGATCCCGTGGTGAGCGGGTCGATCTCGGCGCCCCCGGAGCCGGACGCGCCGGAGAGTTCTCGGTGAGCGCGGCGGCCGAGGCGGGCCTGATGCTCGAGGGCCTGCGCTGCGCCGGCTGTGCGCACCGCGTCGAGGAAGCGCTGCGCGGAGCGGCCGGGGTGCGGCAGGCGACGGTCAACTACACCAACCACCGGGCGCTGGTGGAGTTCGATCCGGACGCGACGGATCGGGAGCACCTGGTGGAGGAGGTCCGGTCCCTGGGCTTCGATGCGGTGCCCTACGACCCCCGCACCCTGGATCGCCCCGCCGACCGTTCGGCGCGAGCGGCGCTCACGCGACTGCTGATCGCCGCCTTCCTCGCCGGCAACGTGATGTGGCTGGCCTTCGCCCTCTACGTCGGGGCTCTGGAGGGGATGGAGTCGGACGTCCGCGCCGCGCTGCGCTGGTGCGTCGTGGCCCTGTCGATTCCGGCCGCGACCTGGTGTGCGCTGCCCTTCTGGCAGGGAGCCTGGGCGGGGCTCCGACGCGGGCGCCTCTCGATCGATGTGCCGATCGTGATCGGTATCTCGATGTCGCTGGGTACGACCATCGCGGGGACCTGGGGCGAGGTCGATCACCTCTACGTGGATTCGGCCGCGATGATCGTCTTCCTGATCCTGCTGGGCCGGACCCTCGAGCGGCGTGCGCGGGCGCGCGCCAGCTCCGCCGTCGATCGGCTGTCCGCACTGACGCCGCGGGAGGCGACGCGTCGCAGCGCGTCGGGTGCGCTGGAGACCGTCCCCGTCGAGGCCCTGGTGCGCGGAGACGTGGTACACGTCGGCGCGGGCGAGCGCGTCCCCTGCGATCTCCGCGTCGAGGGCCACGCGGTCGAGGTGGACGAGTCGATCGTGACCGGCGAGTCGACACCGGTCCTGCGCGACGTGGGAGACGCGATTCCGGCGGGTGCGATCGTGGCCGGGATCGAGCTCCACGGCTGCGTCGCCGCACCGGCAGACCAGGGGACGGTGGCGCGAATGAGCGAGCTGCTCGAGCGCGCCCAGGCCAGCCGGCCCCCGATCCAGCGGCTGGCAGATCGCGTGGCCACTGTTTTCGCGCCGACGGTGCTGCTCGTTGCGCTCGCCACCGGTCTCTGGAGCGCCTTCACCGGTCTCTCGGGTCTCGAGATCGCCATGCGCACGGCGGCGGTTCTGATCGTGGCGTGTCCCTGTGCCCTCGGGCTCGCCACGCCGGCGGCGATCACCGCTGCCGTGGGGCGGGCCGCTCAGCTCGGAATCCTCGTGAAGAGCGGTGCCGCCCTCGAACGGCTGGCCGGCGTCCGCGCACTGCTGCTCGACAAGACGGGAACGCTCACCGAGGGGCGCTTCCGGGTCGCGCGGGTGCACCCGGCTGCGGGCGTCGACTCCGGGGAGGTGCTCGCCTGGGCGGCGCGGGCCGAGGGCGCGTCGAGCCACCCCCTGGGTGCGGCGCTGCGCGAGGCCTCCCCCGCGTCCGGCCCGCCGCTGGAGCCGGTGAGGGCGCGTCCCGGACTCGGTGTCATCGCGGGTGAAGAGGAGCCGGTGATCGTGGGTCAGGCACGACTGCTCGAGGAGGCGGGGCTCGAGATCTCGCCCGAGCTCGAGCGCCAGGCGCTCCCCTGGCGAGAGCGCGGCTACACCATCGTATGGGTGGCGCGCACACGGGTGCTGGGCTGGATCGCGCTCTGGGACGAGCCGCGAGCGGATGCGCGCCCCGCCGTCGAGGCCCTCGAGCGCACCGGCGTGGACGTCCATCTGATCACCGGGGATCACGCGGCTGCGGCGCGGCTCGCCGCCGAGGAGGCGGGCATCGTGCGGGTCGAGGCAGAGGTCAGCCCGGAGGCGAAGCTCGCCTGGATCGGCAGTCAGCGAGAGGCGGGTCGGGTCCCCGCTGCCGTCGGCGACGGTCTCAACGACGCCGCCGCGCTGGGCGCTGCCGACGTCGGCATCGCCATGGCGCGGGGCTCCGACGTCACCCTCCAGGCGGCGGATCTGGTGGTGCGTTCGCCGCGGCTCACGGCCGTTCCGGAGGCCCTGGGGCTCGCCCGCGCGACCCTCCGTCGCATCCGGGAGAACCTGGGCTTCGCCGTCGCCTACAACGCGGTGGCGGTGCCGCTGGCGATCACCGGCGTGCTCGGGCCCCTCGAGGCGGCGATCGCCATGAGCGCCTCGTCGCTGGTCGTCACGGCCAACGCGCTGCGCCTGCTGCGTTGGAGGCTCGCGTGAGCTTCCTTGCCCTCACGATTCCGCTCTCGCTGCTGCTGGCGGGAGTGATGCTGGCCCTGGTGCTGCGCGCGGTGCGGGAGGGTCAGTTCGACGACTGGGAGGGCCCGGCGATTCGCCACCTCTACGACGACGACGAGGTGCCCGAGGAGCCGGCGTCCAGCGACCCGACCCACTGAGCGGGCGTCGCTGCGCGCCTGGATCAGTCGGCCAGCTCGGCCATGTCGTGCAGATGCAGGGCGAGCTCTTCCGGCGAGGACAGGAAGGGGGAGTGGTCGGCCTCCATCGTCGCGACGCGCTGGCACGAGGCTCGCGTCGCCATCGCACGCTGGCGCTCGATCGAGATGGCCCGGTCCCGGGTGCACTCGATGTAGCCCCGCGGCAGATCGATGCCGTTGCGACCCACGACCCGCTGGAGCAGCGGCCAGAGGGGCTCGGGGCGGAGCCGGTCGATCGCCCAGTGGACGTCGGCCTCGGAGCAGCCCTCGTAGAAGATCTCCTGGGCACGCGTGCGTTCGAAGCCCACCCGCGCCAGGCCGAAGGAGGTGTGGGCCAGCACGTGTGACTGGCGGTCTCTCCGCACCAGACGGAAGAGCGACTCGCCGGCCACGGGCACGAAGGCGCAGAGATAGACCAGGGCCGAGAAGAGATGAGGGGCGTCGAAGGCGGCCTGGGTGATCGCCACGCCACCCATGCTGTGCCCCACCAGGATCGGCTTCTCCTTCAGGCTGCCGGCGGCGTTGCGCACGCGGCGGGCGTAGCTCCGCAAGCCGGTGCGGTAGTGGGGGGCGAGGTCGTCGCCGTGGGCGGGCAGGTCGACCGCGGCGACCTGGTGGCCGCGCTCGCTCAGCAGGGGCACCAAGCGCTCCCAGCACCAGGCGCCGTGCCACGAGCCGTGGATCAGCAGGAACGCTGCCACCCTCTCTGCCCCCCGTTCGATCGGATCCGCCCCGCCTCATCGGCCGCTCACGGCGGGTTCCTGAGTCCGGATCGGGGACGACTCAGCCGTAGGATGCGAAGGGATAGAGCAGGTTCACGGCGAAGAGGAAGGCTGGCCGGAAGATCGAGCCGAAGAAGTAGAGGACGAGCAGGATGCCCGCCCAGGCGAGGGCCGGCTGCCGGAGCATCTCCTGATAGCGATCCGTCAGATGCTCGGGGATGAGGAGCAGCACGGCGCCGGAGCCGTCCAGGGGCGGGAGCGGAATCATGTTGAGCAGGAAGAGCACCAGGTTCATCGAGAAGAGGATGCTCACGCCGAGGGCCATGCCGCTCGCGAAGGGGCCTCGCCCCTCGGTGACGTGAGAGAACGAGATCGCGTCGGGTGGGGCGAACACGCCGGCGAGGATCCCCCCGTGCACGAGGAGCGCGGCGACGAGGACCAGGCCCAGGTTGGCGCCGGGCCCGGCCAGCGACATCCAGGCCGCGCGGCGCGGATGGCTGCGGGCCCAGGCCGGGTCGTAGGGGGCGCTGGCCCAACCGAAGGGCCAGCCGGTGGTGAGGACGCCCAGGAGCGGCAGGATCACCATCCCGAAGGGCTCGCGCCGCATGTGCGGCCGGGGGTCGATGCTGACCTGGCCCCCCAGGTAGGCAGTGAGGTCACCGCCGCGCTTCGCGGCCCAGGCGTGCCCCGCCTCGTGGAGGGTGACGGAGAAGACGAAGACCACGTAGAAGACGAGGCCCAGGCCGATCTCTTCGATTCCCGGTCCGGAGAGCTCCACCCGGGGCTACTGCGGCCGGGACACGGCCGCGTCTCCCTGGCCAAACAGGCCGTCGTACTTGGTGACCCGGAGATCTCCGCGGACGCTCACCGGACAGGCCAGGCGCAGGCCGCGCTGGCGATCGTGGGGCGGAACCCGGAGGCGCACCTTCTCCATGGCTGTGGGCTCCGAGACCGCACCTTCGATCTGCACTGCACAGGTTCCGCAGCTTCCGAGGCCGCGGCAGTGCAGCGCTCGTGCCGCGCCGTTGTAGAGCGGTAGCCGCGCGCGCAGCAGCACGCTGCGCAGGTTCGCGCCCTGCAGGCACTCGACCGACTTGCCGGCGAACTGGATCGTGGGCATGCGTGCTCCGGGTGAACCACGGGGAGCCTAGTCCAGGCATCGGTAGCGGGCCGCCGACGGGCGGAGGCCGACCCGCGTCTCAGCCTGGCTCGCCCTCGGTTCCGGGCTTGTGGCGCACCAGGCCGCGATAGGCCTGGAGGGGCGTGCGCCGCTCGTAGACCACGCCGTAGACCTCGCGCGCGATGGGCATGGGCACGCCGAAGCGCTCGGCCAGCTCCATCACGACGCGACAGGTCTTCACCCCCTCCGCCACCATGTGCATCTCGGCGGTGATCTCGTCGAGGGTGCGGCCCTTGCCGAGCTGCTCGCCGACGTGACGGTTGCGGCTCTGACGGCTGGTACAGGTGGCGATCAGGTCGCCCATGCCGGCCAGGCCGTAGAAGGTCTCCGCGCTTCCGCCCATGGCCACGCCCAGGCGGGTCAGCTCCGCCAGGCCGCGGGTGATCACCATCGAACGGGTGTTGTCCCCGACACCCACGCCGTCGCCCATACCGGTGGCTATGGCGATCACGTTCTTCAGTGCGCCGCCCACCTCACAGCCGATGGCGTCGGGATTCGTGTAGACGCGGAAGAGGCCGGAGTGGAAGACCCGCTGCAGGGCGCGCGCGGTGCTCTCGTCCTCCATACCGATCACGCTCGCCGCGGCGAAGCCGGCCATGATCTCCCGCGCCAGGTTCGGACCCGTCAGCACGCCCGCCCGGTGGCCCGGCAGCACCTCGGCGATCACCTCGGTCATGCGCATCAGGCTGCCCTGCTCGAGGCCCTTCGCGAGGCTGACGATCGGCACCCAGGCGCGGACGTGCTTCGCCGCCAGCTCGAGGGTCGGGCGGAAGACGTGTGAGGGAACGCCGACCACCAGCACGTCGGCGTCGCGAACGGCCTCCTCCAGGGAGTTCGTGGCGCGCAGATCCTCGGGGAGTCTGGCCCCCGGCAGGTAGCGCTCGTTCGTGTGCTGCTCGTTGACCTCGGCCACGGTATCGGCGCGGCGCGCCCACAGGACCGTGGGGGCGTTGCGGATCGCCAGGGTCGCGACCGTGGTGCCCCAGGATCCCCCTCCCAGCACGGCGACGCGAAGGTTCATGCGGGCGCTCCTTCAGCTCCCGAGCACTTCGAGGTAGCGCTCGCGGATGCGGGTGATCTCCTCGTCCAGGCCCGCCCTCGTCCAGCCCGAGGTGGGGATCGGCGGCAGGACGACGGCCTCCACCGTGGCCGGCCGGACCACGACACCGCCCTTCGGCAGGGCGTCGAGGGCATTGTGGAAGACGATGGGGACGATCGGCACCTTCGCCTGCATGGCGATGTGGAAGGCCCCCTTCTTGAACCGACCGAGGTGCGGGGTGAGGCTGCGGGTTCCCTCGGGCGCGATGGCGATGGAGAAGCCGCGCTCGAGTGCGTCCACCGCGGGACGCAGGGCCTCGATGGCCCGCGAGCGATGGGCTCGATCGATGAAGACCGTTCCCGCGGCGGCGAAGAGCGGCCCGAAGAGCGGATTGGCGCGCACCTCCTGCTTGGCGATACCGACGACGTCGCGGCGCAGCAGTTTCATGATCAGCAGGGCGTCGGCACCGCTCTGGTGGTTGAAGATGAACACGGCCGGCCGGTGCGACCAGAGGTGCTCCTCCCCCTCGACCTGGAGGTCGATGCCGGCGGCGGCAGTTCCGAGCTCGCCGAAGCTCGACATCATGAGGTTCACCGCCTGGCGCCTGGAGCTGTTGAGCAGGCCTGCGGCGACACCCGTCAGCGCGCTGGGGACGGCGCTTCCGTAGGCGAGACCGGTGCGCAGGAGATCGAGGGCGCTCGGCGTGCCGCGGCTCTCGAAGCGGCGCGTGGGCCAACCCCTGTCTGCGGAGATCGCCGTCAGGCGACGGTCCGGGTTCAGCGGTCGCGGGTTCCCGACCGCCTCGAGCAGCGGCAGGTCGTCGGCGCTGTCGGTGTAGAAGTAGCTCTGGGTGAGGTCGACCTCGCGCCCGGAAGCGAAGTCGCGCGCCGCGGTGGCCTTGCCCTCGCCCCAGCAGGTGGGTTGCAGCACGCGGCCGGTGAAGATGCCTCCTTCCACCTCGAGCCGGGTGCAGAGGACGTGGTCGATCCCGAGATCACGGGCGGCCGGCTGGATCTGATAGGGCGTGGCGGAGGAGACGATGGCGACGGTGTGCCCGCGCTCGCGATGGGCGCGAACGAGCGCGCGGGACTCGGGGTAGATCTGCGTGGCCAGGTGCTTCAGGAACACCTCCTGGCCCAGCTCCTCCAGGACCGACTCGGCCAGGCCGCGATAGGCGGCGGTGGTGGCCGCCATCAGGCCCGAGAAGCCGGTCCGGCCGGCGGCGAAGTTGAGGGCGCCGAGCAGTGACTCGCCGAGCTCGCGCGGAGACATGCGCCCGGAGAGCAGGCGTTCCCGGAAGAACGCGTTTGCCGAGAAGCCGGCCACCAGGGTGCGGTCGAGGTCGAAGAAGGCGGCGACCTTCGGGCCGCGAGGGGATTCTGCGACGTGGCGGGTGACGGCGGAGTGGAGGGTCATGGGCCCCTTCGCGGGGGTCGTCAGGGGAGTTTGCGGCGCGAGATCCGGCCTTCCCGCGCACCGTATCAGGTTACCACGCCCCCCTCCTTCCCCGACCCGGACGGCGCTCGCGGCGGTAGACTCGCGCCATGGCCAACCCCGTCGACTACCCCTTCGCCCTCTCCGGATCTCTTCCCCTGATCGCGCGCGCGAAGCCCGGCCGCGAAGACGTCTCGCAGCTCTGCAGCTGGCTCGCGGCGAACCCGGTCTGGGTGCAGGAGCAGCTCACCACCCACGGCGCACTGCTCCTGCGCGGCTTCGCCGTCCAGGGGGCCGAGGACTTCGAAGCGGTAGCGCGCAGCGTGGATCCCGAGCTGAAGAACGAGTATCTGGGCACGTCGCCCCGGAACGGCTTGACGGACTACGTCTTCAGCGCCAGCGAGCTGCCCGAGTTCTACCCCATTCCCCAGCACTGCGAGATGAGCTTCTGCGCCGAACCGCCGCGGCGCGTGTTCTTCTGCTGCTTCGAGGCGCCGGCCGCGGGCAGCGGCGAGACGCCCCTCTGCGACTTCCGGGTGGTGTGGCGCGACCTCGATCCGGACGTGCGCAGCCGCTTCATCGACGGCGGCATCCGGATCATCCGGAACTACAGCGGCCCCGGTCGGGGCGAGGACGACGACCCGCTGCGGCTCAAGCGCTGGGACGAGATGTTCCTCACCACGGATCGCGCCGAGGTCGAGGCCCAGTGTGCGGACCAGGGCTTCGAGGCCACGTGGCTCGAGAACGACGGGCTGCGGCTGGTCAGCACGCAGCCGGTCTACCGGGACCATCCCGTGACGGGCGAACGCGTCTGGCACAACCACGTCACCACGTTCCACCTCGGAACCGCGGCCGCGGAGTACGCGCGCATCGCGGCCTTCCGGCCCAGCGAGCGCAATCGCAGCATGCACAAGCTGGCCGTCGCCCTCGAGGCGTCGCTGCGCGAGAAGTCCGCCCTCGACCAGTCCATGCACTGCACGCACCTGGACGGGCGCGAGATCCGCGACGAAGACCTGGATGCCGTGCGCGACGCCGTGTGGCGCCACCTGGTGGTCACGCCCTGGGAGCGGGGAGACGTCGTCGCCATCGACAACCACTCGGTCTCCCACGGGCGTCTTCCCTACCAGGGCCCCCGACAGGTCGCCGTCTGCTGGGCCTGATCGCCCCGCCCTATGCCGCGAGCTCCCCGCTGCGGATGCGCCGCTCGATCTCAGCGTCGTGGTCTACGTCGGAGGTCGTCTCGTCCTCGTACTGGAGGATGTCGATGGCGTGGAAGCGCTCGCGTTGGCGTTCCGAGAGCAGCCCCAGGCTCTTCACGTTGGGCACGATCTTCGAGAACAGGCGGTGGCGGAACTGCCTGGCCAGCCCGGAGCGCTCCGCGTGCTCGACGCACTCGTCGGCGTCCAGTCCGACCCGCTCCCATACCTCCCGGTTCTGGATGCGGTCGCGCATCAGGATGCACGCCTCGTAGACGAAGTCCTCCCGCTCCTCGCGCTCGCGCTGGGGCAGGTCGAGGCAGAACTCGCGCAGGGAGAGCACCCCGAACGCCACGTGGCGGGACTCGTCCTCCATCACAGCGGCGGTCAGGTCCCGCAGGAGCGGGTTCGTCGTCGTGTCGCGGAGAGTGCCGAAGGCAGCCAGTGCGAGTCCCTCCACGATGATCTGCATGCCGAGGAACTTCATGTCCCAGCGCGAGTCCATGAGGATCTGGTCCAGGAGCTTCTTGAGCTCGACGTTCACTTCGTACTCGTTGCCGAGCTTCTCCTGGATGAAGCGCCGGTAGACCTCGACGTGCCGCGCCTCGTCCATGACCTGCGTCGCGCCGTACTGCTTCGCCTCGTACCAGGGCACGCTGTCGACGATCTGGGCGGTGGCCAGGAGCGCTCCCTGCTCCCCGTGGAGGAACTGGCAGAGCTGCCAGGTCACCATCTCGTGGCGAAGCCGCTGGATCTGCCCGTCGTCGAGGCGGGCCCAGACGTCGGTGCCGTAGATGCCGATGGCGGGGTCGGGGAGGAGCCCCTTCTCCGGATCCACGTCGATCGACCAGTCGAGTCGCTCGCTCGCGTTCCACTGGTCGCGCTTGGCGTTCTCGTAGAGCCGAGACAGCCGCTTGCGCGTGCTGTCGTACTCCCAGTTGTAGGTGATGCTCTGGGGGACGGTGATCTCTTCGAGCGCTTGTGCGGGGTGGAACTTCTCGAGCGATGCCATGGGCGTCTCCTGCTTGGGGTCGTCGGTCAGGCGGGCGTGCCGAGGTAGGCGAGGAGGGACCTCGTCAGCTCGGTCGCCAGGTCGTCGTCGTCGAGCACGAAGGGGCTCGGCCGCGCGTCGCCGAAGATCAGCGCGCGCTCCAGTCCGCCGAAGACCAGGGTGAGGCCGAAGGCGATGGCGCGCTCGGGCTGCGGGTGTCCGATCTCCTCGCGGCGGGCCAGCAGCAGCGCCGAGAGGCGCTGGCTCACGTCGAGGTAGAGGCGCTCGTGCTTCGCCTGGAAGCCGGCGTCGAGGTGGGTGCGCACGATGAACGCGCGGATCATGGGCGCGTGATCGCGGTAGACCGAGACGAGGAAGCGCGTGACCGAGGCCACGATCACGCCCACCCCGCGACCCTGCCAGCGCGCCGGGTCGAGGGCGTCGTCGGCGGTCGCCAGGGCCTGCTCGTAGTAGCGCTGGTAGAGGGCGTGGAGCAGCGCGTCCTTGTCCTCGAAGCGCGTGTAGAACGCGCCCACGGAGGAGCCCGCGCGGTGGACGATCTCCGCAATGGGCGTGTCCTCGAAGCCCTTCTCCACCACCAGCGCCTCCGCGGCGTCGAGGATCCGCTCCAGGGTCTCCTGGCTCCGGGCCTGCTGAGGCGGCCGGATCCAGCGCAGCTCGGAGGTCGATTGCTTCACCATTTCGGGGGGTTGGCTCGCCGTGGAGTTGATAACAGAATCAGTGTTCTGGTTCTGTTTAGAGCACCGACCCGGGCCCGTCAAGCCCGGGGACCGCGAAGCCGGTGGGGGGGGCTGCTAGAGCAGCTCCTCGGCGAGCAGCTCCAGCGCCGCGGGCTGGCTCGTGCCGACCATCATCGTGCTCACGAAGCCCTGCTTCCCGGCCTCGCGCCAGGCCGCCAGGCGGTCGCGGATCCGGTCGGCGGGACCCACCAGATGGACGTCGTCCACCAGCTCGTCGGGCACCGCCGCCACCGCCTCGCCGCGCTCGCCGGCCAGGAAGTGGTTCTGGATCTTCACCGCCGCCTCCTCGTAGCCGAGACGCTTCGCGTAGTCGTTGTAGAAGTTCTTGTCGCGGGCGCCCATGCCCCCGATGTAGAGCGCCAGGTTCATCTTCACCGGCATCCGCGCCTTCTCGAGATCGTCGGAGACGATCACCGAGACACCGGGGCATACGTCGAAGTCGGCGAGGCTCTTGCCGCCCGCCTTCGCGAAGCCCTCCTCGAGGTGCGGCTGCAGCACCTCGAAGCGCGACGGGTTCATCATCATCGGGAAGACGCCGTCGGCGACCTCGGCCGCGCAGCGAAGCCCGTTCGGGCTGATGGACGCCGTGTAGATCGGGATGTCCGGTCGCCCGTGGAGGATGCTCTTCAGGGGCTTGCCGAGGCCCGTGGTGCCGGGGCCCGACACGGGGATGTGATAGTGGTAGCCCTCGTGGGTGAGCGGGGCCTCGCGCGCGAAGATCTTGCGCAGGATCTCGATGTACTCCCTCGTGCGCGTGAGCGGTCGTCCGTAGGGAACGCCGTGCCAACCCTCGACCACCTGGGGCCCCGACGGTCCGAGCCCGAGGATGAAGCGTCCACCGGAGAGCTGGTCCAGGGTCATGGCCGTCATGGCGGTCATTGCCGGGGTGCGCGCCGGCATCTGCATGATCGCCGTGCCGACCCGAAGCTTCTCGGTGTGCGCCGCGATCCAGGTCGCGGTGGTGATCGCGTCGTTGCCGTAGGCCTCGGCCGTCCAGGCCGAGTCGAAGCCGAGGCTCTCGGCGCGACGGATGAGGTCGAGGTCGATCCGGACCTGGGCGCCGAACGAGGCGCCCATGATTCCCAGCTTCATGGGGGGGTCTCCTTTGCTTGGGGCTCGAATTCTACGCGATCGCGGGCAGGGATGGCCCGATGATTGCATAGTGACATGCTCTGTGCCAATATGATCGTCCGCTCCAACGCGAGGAGGAACGCCATGGCCCCTTCCCTGCGGCTCGTCGGTGCACCGGGCTCGCCCTACACGCGGAAGATGCGAGCGCTGCTGCGCTACCGACGCATCCCCTTCCAGTTCGTCGTCCGCGGCTCGAAGGAGGACCAGGGGATTCCCGACGTCCCGGTGGCCCTGATCCCCGTCCTCGTCCTTCCCGAAGAGGGCGGCGAGGCCGACCGCGCGATGATCGACTCGACCTTCCAGATTCGCGAGCTCGAGCGCCGGGTGTCGGGTCGCGCCGTCCTGCCGCCCGACCCTGTGGTGGCCTTCGTCGACGCCCTGGTCGAGGACTACGGCGACGAGTGGCTCACGAAGGCGATGTTCCACTACCGCTGGGCCTACGAGCCGGACATCCGGAAGGCCTCGCAGATCCTGCCCCGCTGGGCGGCCGTCGATGCAGACGACGCCGACATCGCGAAGCTCTCGAAGCTCTTCGCCCAACGGCAGATCGGCCGGCTCGGCGTGGTGGGCTCGAACCCCACGACGACTCCGGTGATCGAGGAGAGCTACCGACGCTTCCTGCGGATCTTCGACACCCTGTTGTCGCGTCAGCCCTTCGTCCTCGGCAGACGCCCGGGCTCGGCCGACTTCGCCATCTTCGGTCAGCTCACCCAGCTCGTGAACTTCGACCCCACCCCGGCGGCGATCGCCGCGGGGCATCCCCGGGTGGTCGCTTGGATGGACCTGATGGAGGATCTCTCGGGCCTCGAGCCCGAGGACGGCGACTGGATGGCCCGGGACGCCATCGCCGAGGTCACGGGCAACCTCCTGGCCGAGATCGGCCGGGTCTACACGCCCTTCCTGCTCGGCAACGCCGAGGCGCTGAGCCGGGGCGCCGCTCAGGTGGAGTGCGAGATCGACGGTCGGAAGTGGGTGCAGAAGCCCTTCCCCTATCAGGGGAAGTGCCTGGGCTGGCTGCGCGAGCGCTACGCCGGGCTCTCCTCCGACGACCGCGGTACCGTCGATGCACTGCTCGACGGCACGGGCTGCGAGCCCCTCTTCGACGTCGCGTCGACCGGCTAGATCGGCCCGCGGCCCCAGATCGCAAAGGAGCCCCCGATGGAATTCGAGTACAACGACAAGACGAACCTCGCCCTCGATCGACTCCAGGCCTTCATGGACGAGCACATCTATCCCAACGAGGAGGCCTTCTACCGGCAGCACGACGAGCAGGAGGATCGCTGGCAGACGCCGCCGATGATGGAAGAGCTGAAGGAGCGCGCCCGCGAGGCCGGACTCTGGAACCTCTTCCTCCCCCACAGCGACCGCGGTCCGGGCTTCACGAATCTGGAGTACGCGCCCCTCTGCGAGGTGATGGGGCGGGTGGGCTTCGCCTCCGAAGTGTTCAACTGCGCCGCGCCCGACACGGGCAACATGGAGACCATCGAGCGCTACGGCACCGAGGAGCAGAAGAAGGAGTGGCTCGACCCGCTGCTCGAGGGCCGCATCCGCTCGGCCTTCGCGATGACGGAGCCGGCGGTGGCCTCCTCGGACGCGACGAACATCCAGACGGACATCCGCCGCGACGGCGACGAGTACGTCATCAACGGTCGCAAGTGGTGGACGTCCGGGATCATGGACCGGCGCTGTCGCATCCTCGTGCTGATGGGCCGCACGAACCCGGAGGCTCCGACCCACGCGCAGCAGAGCATGATCCTCGTGCCCAGCGACGCACCGGGCATCACCATCGAGCGCTTCCTCCCGGTCTTCGGCTACGACGACGCGCCCCACGGTCACGGCCAGGTGCTCTTCGAGGACGTCCGCGTGCCCGCCAGCAACATCCTGCTCGGCGAGGGTCGCGGCTTCGAGATCGCCCAGGGCCGGCTCGGCCCGGGCCGCATCCACCACTGCATGCGCGTGATCGGCGTGGCCGAGCGGGCCCTCGAGAAGATGTGCGAGCGCCTGATGACCCGCGAGGCCTTCGGCAAGAAGATCTACGAGCACTCGGTCTGGGAGGAGCGGATCGCCAACGCGCGCATCGAGATCGAGTGCGCCCGGCTCCTGACCTTGAAGGCCGCCTACATGATGGACACCGTCGGCAACAAGGTGGCGCGGGCCGAGATCGCGATGATCAAGGTGAAGGCCCCGGTGATGGCGCTCCAGGTGATCGACGACGCCATCCAGGCACACGGCGGCGCCGGCGTCACGTCGGACTTCGGGCTGGCGCGCACCTACGCGAGCATGCGGACGCTACGCCTGGCCGACGGCCCCGACGAGGTGCATCGACGCACGATCACCAAGCTGGAGCTCAAGCGGCAGCGCGAGCGCGCCGGTATCGACCGCTAGGGCGAGGCGTCGCTCCGGGGGACCCGGGCTCGCGCGATCGGCCCTGCCGCCGTTCTCAGCCGCGCAGGAACTCCAGGCATCCCGTCCGCTCTAGGATGGGGTCCAGGCCGCTCGTGTTCGCGAGCGCCGCGTACTTCCGGCGGATCTCGGCGAGCGAGCGGGCGTGGTACTTCTGCGGCTTCTGGCTCCAGGTGCAACCGTCGAGCTCGACGCTGAACGTCTCGTCTCCTGCCGCGATGGCCAGGGCGTTCGCCGCCGACCAGGGCAGGAAGAGCCGACCGACCTGCTGTGCCAGCAACGGCTCGAGCGTCGCTGCGAGGCGGGGCCAGTCCTCGAAGTCACCCTCGGCCTTCGGGTCGAGCATGCGCTCGATCCACGCCACGACCCGCGACGCCCGCGCCTTCAGGATGTCGCCGGCGGTGGGGTCCGTCCAGGCGTTGTAGAGCTGTCCCCAGATGCCGAAGTCCGCCAGCGCCGGGCGCGCCCCGAACAGATAGGGACGGGTCGCGAGGTGGGCTTCGAGTAGCGCCACGCCCTCCTCGAAGGAGGCCTCGATCCTTGGTGCCGTCTGCTCGCTCGAGCCGACGAACCAGACGCGGTTCACCATGCGCTCCTCGATCTGCCGACTCATCCCGGCGTACTGCTCGTCGGAGAGACCGGGCATCATGGTCCGGGCGATCCGGCCGGCGGCGGAGCTCCGATCCACCTCCCGGGCCCAGCGGTAGTGGAACATCCACTTGTTGCCCCACTCGTCGCCGAACTCCTCGAGCAGGGCCGAGAGGAAGGCCAGGTCGGCGTCTTCGGGCTGAAGGGGCGGGTCGGGGAACCGGGCCTCGAGGGTCTCGATGATGGGCGTCGAGTCCTGGATGCCTACGTCGTCGGGCGTCACGACGAGCGGAACCAGCGGGAGCTTCGCGTACTTCTGGAACTCCTCCTGGGTCGGCGCGCCCCGCACGATCCACTCGTGGGGGATGCCCTTGTAGCGGAGGTAGGAGCGGACCTTGACCGAGTAGGGCGAAACCTCGGCGCCAAAGACGCGGTAGACGTCGGACATCACCTCCTCCTGGGAACCTGGGGGCGATCCGCCCCGGGGCAGAGAGCGCGTGCAGTATGACATGCCGACGTCGCCGCGTCGGCGATCGCGGGGGCGGCCGCCCCCGTGACCGCCGTCACGCGCCCAAGACCGCCTCCGGACGATTGGAGTGCTGCGGCCGGCGGAGGGACGTCCGACCGGCGCCGCATCCGGGGGTGGGTGCCGACATGCGGAGGGGTTCGTCGGTGCGTACGTGTCTCGCGCTCCTTGCGCCGGGACTCTGCGCGGCGCTGCTCGGGATCGCCTGCAGCGGGAGTGGACGCAGCGGGGGCCTGGGCAGCGTCGCCGTCCTCGTGACCGACGCACCGAGTCACCACTTCGACCGCATCGAGCTGCGGATCTCCCGGGTCGAGCTGATCGGCGTCCACCGGGTGGAGATCTTCTCGGGCAGCGAGGCCATCGACCTCCTCGACCTGGAGCAGTTCTCGAACCCCTTCTTCGTCGCCGCCGACGTACCCGTGGGCGAGTACCATAAGGTGCGTCTCACCGTGGACGAGATGACGCTCGCCCGCGAGATCGTCGCCGGCGACGGCTCGCGGGAGGTCGAGGCGCTGCGCCCCCAGCTCCCCGGCGACGGGGTGATCGACGTCGTGCCGCGCGGCCCCTTCTTCGTCGTTCCCGGCGCGACGCTCGTGCTAGAAGTGGACGTCGACGCGGAGAAGTCGATCCACGGCGAAGACCCGGGCGCGGACGCCTACGACGTGCGCCCGATCGCCTTCATGCGCGTGGTCGATGGATCCGACGCAATCGAGAAGCGCGCGCGGGTGCGCGGGAGGATCCGGGAGTTCCTGGGACCGACGGCCTTCGCCCTCTGCTCGGAGGAGATCCGCGCGACGCGGCTCGCTGCGCCCCAGGGTGCCAACGCGAGCGTTGCCAGCTGTATGACGGTGAACGTGGCCCGGGAAGCCGAGGCGATCGACGAGCGGGGCGAGCCGCTTGCGGTGGAGGCCCTGATGGAAGGCGACGAGGTCACTGCCGTGGGAAGACTCCAGCTCGAACGCGCTGCGATGGCGCTGGCGACGACGCCGGCCACGCCCGGTGCCGACGCACCCTTCTCCCTCGCCAACCTCGACGGGGCCGACCTGCAGCTCGACGCCAGCGCCGTGGAGCGGGGCGCCCACGCCGACGGGACGGCATCCTCGCCGCAAAGACCCATCGGCGCGATCCTGAGTGGCGACGTGGCTGGACTCGATCCCTCGAGCCGTTCCTTCCGCCTGGCCAACGCCGACGGCACCGCATGCGTCGAGATCGCAGCCGGAGCGCGACTCCTGCTGCTTGCCGACGACGGCCGGGTCGCCAGCAGCACGGAGATCCCCCTCGACCACCTGGTGGCCGGTCAGGCCGTCGAGGCCTTCGGCCGGGTCGGCGTGGGCTGCTTCCAGGCCGACGCCGTGGTGGCATTCGCGGGCTAGCCGCGTCGCGGAAGGTGGCCCCGAACAGGGGAGACGCCTCCTCGAACGCAACCGCCACCGCCATCGCCTGCGCCGCGCGGGCCGAGGCCGTGCGCGCCTTCAGGTCGCCATCCCGTTCGCCTCGATGGCGCGGATCAGCTGATGCAGCGCCCGGTTCACCGGCGTGTCGACGCCCGCAGCGCTTCCGCGGCGCACGATCTCGCCACAGAGCGCGTCGATCTCGGTGCGACGGCCGGCGCGTACGTCCTGGAGCATGGAGGACTCGTGCTCTGCGGTGGGGGGCAGCAGGTCCCGGTAGAAGTGCTCGAGGTAGCGCTCGGCGTCTCCCCAGTGGGTGTGTTCGCCCGAGGCGTGCATGACGTCGAAGATCTCGCGGACCACCCGCTCCATCAGGCTCCGGGTCTCGGCGCTTCGACCGAGTGCGCCGTAGGGAACGCGGAGGATCGCGCCCAGTGGATTGAGCGCGCAGTTGTAGAGGGCCTTGCTCCAGAGCTCTCCCGCGATGTCGTCGTTGGTCTCGGTGGGAATGCCGCCCAGGGCGAGCGACCGGACGAGCGCCGCGACGGGCGAGAGGTCTGCGCGATAGAGGCTTCCGATCTGCATCGGCTTCGCGCAGACGGTGACGTCTACGCGGCTCTCGGCGGTTCGCCTGAACCCGATCAGGATCGATGCGCTGAAGACGCGCTGGGAGTCCAGCGCCGCGGCCAGCACCTCGGCGTTGCCCAGACCGTTCTGGAGCGACACGATCGGCGCATCGCCTCGAACCAGCAGCGGTCGTGCGGCGAGGCTCCGCGCGACCTCCTCGGTGGCGAAGGCCTTCGTCGCCAGCAGGATGCTGGAAGGGGCCTGCGCGACGGCGTCGAGCGTATCCGTCACCGCGAGCGCCGAGCCAGGGAAGCTGGCGTCGCCGAAGAGGCCGGTGCGCGCGCAGCCGTGGTCGCGCAGGGCTCGCGACCGGGCGCCCCGGGCGACGAAGACGACGGGCTCTCCGGCGGCGAGCAGGGCCGTGCCCACTCCGATTCCGACCGCACCGGCTCCGACGATGACGTGGCTCACGCGTCGGGTCGAGCGACCAGCGTCTCGAAGTGCTCTCGCATCACCCACCCCACGTCCGACGGCGCGGTGGCGATTCATAGCAAAGGGATATCCTGTGCGCCGAGCGCGTCCGCGACGCCGGCGGACCACAGACCCCGAGCCTGGAGTGGCAGGTGAAGCGACACAGATGCGCGACGCTCCTCGCTCTCCTCTGGGCCCTCTCCGCCACTGCGGTGGAGCGGCCCTTCGAGCGCACCGAGGAGCGCGAAGACTGCGCCCACTTCGAGCCCCTGCGCCGCCCGCTCTTCGGCGATCTCCACGTCCACACCAGCTATTCCTTCGACTCCTTCACCTCGCTCCAGCGCAACGACCCGTGGGATGCCTACCGCTACGCGAAGGGCGAGCCCATCCTGCTGCCGAACGAGGACGGCGAGCGCGTCGTCGAGGCGCGCATCGACCGCCCCCTCGACTTCACCGCCGTGACGGACCACGCCGAGTACCTGGGCGAGGTGCGTCTGTGCAGCAGCGACGCCTGGGCCCTCGCCTACTGGACGCCGATCTGCATCATGTCCCGCTCCTCGATCTTCTACGCGCACCTCCTCGCCGCGGGTCAGTGGGTGAAGTACGGCGTGACGAGCGCGGATGCGAAGAAGCAGCGCCCCTATCTCTGTGACCTCTGGGGGAAGAGCTGCGCCGAGGCGGAGGCCGAGGCGTGGCAGTCGCTCCAGCGCGCGGCCGAGGAGCACTACGACCGCTCCGCGGCGTGCCGCTTCACCACCTTCGTGGGCTACGAATACACGGACGCCCCCAGCTTCAAGAACCTCCACCGCAACGTGATCTTCCGCAACGACCGCGTGACCGAGCGGGTGATCAGCACCTACGACACGGGTGCGAGGAACTTCCCGGAGCTCTGGCGCCGGCTGCGGGCCCAGTGCATCGAGCGGGGCGACGGCTGCGACGTGCTCGCGATTCCGCACAATCCGAACCTCTCCGCCGGACTCATGTTCCCCGACCCCTCGTCGGAAGAGGAGGCGCGTTTGCGGCTCGAGCTCGAGCCCGTGGTGGAGCTGGTGCAGCACAAGTCGGCGTCGGAGTGCCGCTTCGACCGCCTCGCCGGTCGCGGCGTGGGCACCGAAGACGAGCTCTGCACCTTCGAGCAGAATCCCACCGACAACCTGGCCACCCTGGGCATGCTCTTCGGCGAGATGCAGACCGAGGAGGGGCGACCGGTTCCGATCGAGGAGTTCGGACGGCGCAACATGGTGCGCAACGTGCTGAAGGACGGTCTCGCGCTGGGCCGCCGCAGCGGCACCAATCCCTTCAAGCTGGGATTCATCGGCAGCACCGACACCCACAGCGCGACGCCGGGCGGCGCGATGGAGGACGACTACAAGGGCCACCTGGGTCGCCGGGACGTGGGCTATCGCAACCTCCAGGACCACTTCCGCGACAATCCGGGTGGCCACGCCGTGGTCTGGGCCGAGGAGAACTCGCGGGATGCCATCTTCGCGGGCATCCGCCGCAAGGAGACCTACGCCACCAGCGGTACGAGACCCGTGGTGCGCTTCTTCGGCGGCTGGGACTTCGAGCCTGCGGTCTGCGAGCACCCCGCCCTGGCCCGGGCGGGCTACGAGGGCGGCGTGCCCATGGGGGGCGATCTCACGCCCGCGCCCGCGGGCGTCGCTCCCCGCTTCCTCGTGAGTGCGGCCAAGGATCCGGGGTCGCGGCGTCGCCCCGGTACGGATCTCCACTCGGTGCAGATCGTGAAGGGCTGGCTCGACGCCGCCGGCGAGAGCCACGAGCGCGTCTACGAGGCGATCGCGCCCAGGGATGCGTCGGCGCGGGTGGATCCGGCGACCTGCGCGCCCGTCGGTCGGGGCCACGCCACGACCTGCGCGGTCTGGCGCGATCCGGACTTCGACCCGGGGCAGCCCGCCTTCTACTACGCCCGGGTGCTCGAGAACCCCACCTGCCGCTGGAGCACGCTCCAGTGCAAGGCGGCCGAGGTGGATCCCTTCGCCGACGACTGCGAGGCCCAGGCCCGAGCCGCCACGGAGCGCGCCGTGGCGGCCGGCGCCCGGGGCGACGTGTTCGGCAACTGCTGTCGCCAGGAGGCGGAGGAGGCCTTCTACTCGCCGGTCATCCAGGAGCGCGCCTGGACGTCGCCGATCTGGTACGCCGGGCGTTAGTCCGGTCGCGCGCGGCGGGCGCCTCAGATCCCGAGGTTGCTGAGCGCGGTGGCGATGCGCCCGACCGCCACCGCAAGCGAGGGGTGGCTCTCCTCGAAGTGACGGACGGCTTCGCCGAGCCGTTCGGAGAGGGATTCGTCGCTCGGCTCGTCCTCGGAGTCCCGGGGCTCGGAGTCGAGGAGGCGGCGGATGTCGCCGAGCAGCGTCTCCAGCAGATCGCGGGAGGGGGCATCGACGCTGGAGGCGCGTTCGAGCTCTTCGTGGAGATGGGAGAGCTCGGATCGGAGCTTCTTCTCGGGCATGGCTTCAGGATCGTGGATTCGCCGCTCCGGGACAAGCGCCGGCTCAGTGGCTGTAGCCGAGGCGTTGGAGCTGGTCCGCAACCGCGTCGGGAATCTCCAGGGGAGGGGTGAAGGCATCGCCGCGCTGCGCTCCGAAGTGGGCCGCGGCGGCGTCGGCGAGCGTCTTCAGCCGCTCCGGCTCCCGGGCCGCCAGGTCCTCGCGCATGTCCGGATCCGAGGCCAGGTCGTAGAGCTCGGCGTCCTTCACGTCTCCGTCCGGGATCAGCAGCGCCCAGGGCCCGCGCCGGAACAGGCGCCAGTGGCGCGAGAATCGCCCGCCCGCGTGCTCCGCCCACACCGGGTCGGGCCAGGCGGCGGCGACGATCGGCTCGCGGGCCTCTCCGCCGCCGGTGAGGGACACCAGGGACCGCGATGGAGTCTCGATGCCGGCCAGGTCGAGCAGGGTCGGGTGGAGGTCGTGGAGGCCGACCGGCTCTCCCACCCGCGCGCCGGCCGGAAGCCGGTCCGGAGCGGCGACGACCAGGGGGACGCGCAGGACCTCGGGGTACAGGGAGACCCGATGATCGAGGGCGCCGTGCTCGCCGAAGCTCTCGCCGTGGTCCGAGGTGACGGCGACGACGCCGTGCGGGCTCTTCGCGATCCAGCGCTCCAGGACGCGGCCCAGCACGAAGTCGGCGCCGCGGACGCCGGCATCGTAGAGCCGGCGCAGCTTCGTCATGTCGGGTCTGGGGATCTCGAGCTGGCCGGCGGCGTAGCGCACGACGCCGGTCGCCCCTCCCCGAGCCTCGACCTGGCTCAGGTGGACGCCGCGGGGCAGATCACTCGTCAGATAGGGGCGCACCCAGACGGGCGCACTCTCCGGGTCGAGGAAGTCGCGATCCGGCAGGGCCCACGGACCCGGTCCGTCGCGGAAGGGACTGTGGGCGGTCATCACGTTGAGGAAGAGCAGCAGCGGCCGCTCGTCGGGCTCCGCCATCACCCGCGCCGCGGCCTCGATCAGGCGAGCGTCGCTCTCGAACAGCTCGGCGTGCTCGAAGCCGCGCAGCAGCCCGAGATCCGGATTCAGCCAGTCGTTCACCACGAGGGCGTGGGTGCGGTAGCCGCTGGCGGCGAAGCGCTCGGCCAGGGTCGGGAGGTCCGGTCGCAGCGAGCCCACGGCCATGCCGAAGCGGTCTTGGGTCTCGGGGCTGCCGGTGCCGGCGACGAGATGGGCGCCGTGGATCCAGGGCGGCTCCCCGGTGAAGAGCGAAGCGTGGCTGGGCCACGTCCAGGGCGCCGGCGCCGTCACGTCCTCGAACACCACGCCCACCTCGGCCAGGGCGTCGAGTCGGGGCGTGGTCTCGCGGGCGTAGCCGTAGGTGCTGGTGTGGTCGGCCCGCACGGTGTCGAGGACCACCAGCAGCACGTCCGGCCGCGTCGGGCTTGCGGCGCGTTCGGGAGCGTCGCAGGCCCAGAGGCCGAGCACGGCGATCGCAGCGCCGAGAAGGGTCATCCGCGACATGTCCCATCATCGGAGCGGCGGCCGCCCCGGTTGAGACGCGACCCCCGGTGGGCGTGGCGGTTGGACTACGCTACCGGGATGCAGCCCGATCGCGGTCCTCTCGGTCCGGAGGAGATCGTCGTGGTCGCCGGAATCCCGCGCTCAGGAACCTCGCTCCTGATGCAGATGCTGGAGGCGGGCGGCGTGCCGACACTCTGTGACGAC
>Ga0209536_100004366_pt1 | contig 22351 bp, 24 predicted proteins | sample DeeMarSeWOR28_12_FD_187461 | JGI IMG/M metagenome (GOLD analysis project Ga0209536, IMG submission 187461) | Marine sediment microbial communities from White Oak River estuary, North Carolina - WOR-2-8_12 (SPAdes) (version 2) | ecosystem: Environmental > Aquatic > Marine > Intertidal zone >... | reverse complement strand
CACGCCTTCCCATCCCGAACAGGACCGTGAAACGCCTCAGCGCCGATGATAGTGCGAGGTATACCGTGCGAAAGTAGGACACCGCCAGGCTCCCAAAAATGAAAACCCCCTATCGGTTCATCCGGTAGGGGGTTTTTATTTGCTGCCTTGACCTGCCTTCATCCTTCCGGTTTTTGACCGAGGGGAAGCGAAAGTCTTGTAACGGCGAAGCACACTGTAACGCGTGCTATTGCTCAACCCGGACGGCAGCGTTCATCCGGGCGAGGATGCGGGTTGGTTCCCGATGGGGCCGGTCGCTCACGGGCCAGGTCAGCCCGTGAGAGCACATGGACATGCGTCGCAAGTTGCTAAATCTTCGACCAACCCGGTTCGTCGCGATCGAGCACTCTTTTCAGTGCCTCGAAGTGGAGCAAGGATTGCTGACGTTCTCCGCCTATCTGATCTGCGACGTATTTTGCCTGTGCTTCGGAAACCTGCTTGAGCTTGCCGCCCGTTGACTGTGCAAGCACTTGCACCATGCAGGAACGTTCGACGTAATAGAGATCATCAAACGTATACGCCATGTTGTCGCCGCACACCATGATGCCGTGATGCTGCATGAAAATAACGTCCGCGTCTCCGATCGCGTTGGCGATGCGGTCGCCTTCGCCTGTATCAAGAGCCGCGCCACCATAATCACGATCGTAGCCAACGCGACCGTAAAAACGCATTGCGTTCTGGTTGGCACGCAGATCGAGTTCGGCGCCGTCCAGTAATGTCAGAGCCGTTGCGTATGGCATGTGCGTGTGCAGCACGACTTTCTTGTGTTTTGCGATGTGGACCCGGCTGTGTATGAAAAATGCGGTCGGTTCCACCTTGTGCTTGCCCTCGACAACCTTGCCGTCGGCGTTGACTGTACACATATCCGCCGGCGTGACTTCGGACCAGTGCAAGCCCTGCGGATTAATCAGAAACAGATCCGGGTTGCCGGGCAATTCCATGCTGAAATGATTGCATACCCCTTCGTTCAAGTTCATGCGTGCTGCCAGGCGCAACGCCGCAGTGAGATCGATCTTTGCCTGTGTTACCGGGTCAAAGCGTTCCATGTGCCCTCCCAACAAATCGAAAGTAACCGGGTGAGTGATGCTCTGGAGTCATTCGAGGCATCAAGCTGGTCGTGAATCAGATGGCGCCACAACCAGTGAAGGTTATACATTCTACCCAACACTGTCCAAGCACATGCGCAGGTCGATATTCACGGTGTGGTCTGTAACCAGATAGTGACGGGGCCGTCGTTGGTCAGGCTGACTTGCATGTCGGCGCCAAAGCGTCCTGCTGCTACATCCGGATGCAGCGTCCGGGCACGCGAAACGAAATAAGAGAACAACGCACGTCCCTCGGACGGGGCGGCGGCCCGGGTGAAACTCGGGCGGGTTCCCTTGCGGGTGTCGGCAGCCAAAGTGAATTGCGGCACCAGCAGCAGCCCGCCTTTGACATCCGCCACGTTGAGATTCATCTTGCCGCTTTCGTCGGCGAAAATGCGGCAGGCTAGCAGCCGGTCTAGCAAGCGGTTGGCGGACGTTTCGTTATCGTCACGCTCGGCGCAAACCAGAGCGAGTAATCCGCGGTCGATCTTGCCGATTGTCGTCCCGTTCACTTCGACGTGGCTGCACGAGACGCGTTGGAGCAGCGCAATCATAAGAAGAGGATTGCCGTGAACGCGAGTGGAGAAAGTGTAGCGAGCCTGCCGATGCCGAAAATCCTCTTGCCGATCAGCGCACAGGATCGATTCCAGCAGGACTCTGGCGTGCCGGCAACAGGATCTCGCGAGTGCGTCCGCCAACTTCGATAATTATCCCGTTATCGGTAACGCGATGCAGCGAAGCATCGCCACTTATCGGCTGGCCCGCCTTGAACGCCATCGCTGGCTGGTTGTCGACAGACAGCAGGGCGACACCCTCGCTCTCACCGCCTTCGGCGATTACTCCGACCACGGCGATGTTGGAAGCGGACGGTCCCGCCGCGACCGAAGAGCCGAACAAGCCCGCAATCGGTGCGATGTCCATGGGTTGAGTACGGGGAGAGCGGTCGGCGGTTGGCACTGCGACGAGCTTTTCCTGGTTATCCTTCGGGCTCGCGAACTGAACAACCCAATAGGTTGCCGCTGTGGCTATAGCAACCAGTAACGTCAGATTCAACAGTCTTTGCGGTGACTTGGTCATCGCGCACTCTCCTGCCAACAGTCAAGCGATTCGATTCGGCGCGCCAAAAGTCTGCCGAGCCGGCTCCGGGTACGACGTCTGCACGGCAACCCTGCCGTGCGATCATTCCATCGTGGAATGACACGGCTATGGGATTATTCAGCGCCGGGGACGACCTCGCAAGCAGGAATCGTCGCAGCCCGAGCGAAAGTCACGGCGGAACACGGCCGAATTCAGGACCAAAAGAGGCCTTGATGCGCGGCTCTGTCCCCAAATAGCGACATTACCAGCAGTGGGTACGCGTCAGCGTGGGCCCCGTTCCTGCAACAGCAATTTTGCGGAAAGGAGGGGCATCAGCGCGCCTATTGCTTGCTTCCTGTGCGAAACTAATGCCTTGGTGGAGGTCACGATGCGCAAGAGTGGAAATAGAGGTTTCACCCTGGTGGAAGTCATGGTGGTGGTGGTTATCCTCGCGGTGCTCGCGGCGTTGATCGTTCCGCGCGTGGTCGGCCGTACTGACGAGGCACGCGCAGTCGCGGCCAAGCAGGACATCGCCGCGATCATGCAGTCGCTCAAACTGTACCGAATCGACAACAGCCGCTATCCGACAAATGACCAGGGTTTGGAGGCACTGGTATCGCGCCCTACGCAGGAGCCCCTGCCGGGCAACTGGAAGAGCTATCTCGATAAACTGCCGAAGGATCCCTGGGGCAGGACTTACCGGTACCTCAATCCTGGTGTGCACGGGGACGTCGACGTTTTTTCGTATGGAGCGGATGGCGAGCCGGGCGGTACCGAAGCGGATTCGGACATCGGTTCCTGGGATCTGTAGCTGGCGGATTCCCCGTATCCATGCAATCTGGCACAGCATGCAAGCTTTGACACGTTCAAACACCGCCGCCGGCTTCTTTGGGCGCCGTCGCGCCTGTTTCGAGGAGAATTCCCATGCATGTCCGCCGCGCCCGTGCTCAGGCGGCTTCACCGTCATCGAGCTGCTGGTCGTCATTGTTATTCTGGGAATCGTCGCCGGGATGGTGACTTTGTCAGTTGCGCCCAGCGAGCAACGGCGTCTTACGGAAGAACTGGACCGCCTTGCCGCCCTTTTCCGTCTCGCGCATGACGAGGCCCGTATATCGGGACGCGCGATCACATGGCAAGCGGGTGCCGATGGCTACCGCTTTGTGGTCTCCGATGATGAGCGAGACGCGAGCGAGCCGGACGATCCCCTGCGTCCTCGAACATGGCCGTTCGAAGTGCAAGCAGTGGATGCACCGGAAATCGTCTTTGGGCGCGAAGCCCTGATGAGCCCGGTGCGCGTGGAAATCGTCACGCCGACGCGCGTGGTCATCATGGACATCGACGCGTTCGGTGAGCTAACGGTGGCGCAATGAACGCGCGTGGCTTTACTCTGGTCGAAGTGCTTGTCGCGCTTGCAATTGTCGCCACAGCCTTGATGGCGAGCCTGAGGGCAGTGGGTGAAATGTCGGCAACCTCGAGAGAACTCGAGCTGCGTTTGCTGGCTGACATGTCGGCACAGAACCGAATCGCGATGGTTCGGGCGGCCCGGCAGTTCCTGCCAACGGGCACGAACCAGTTCGCGTGCCCGCAGGGCAGAATCGGATTTGTCTGCCACGAGGAAATCAAGTCGACGCCTAATCCGCTGTTCCGCAGGATCGAGGTGCGCGTCTATGTCGAAGGTGATGACGAACACCATTACGCCGAAGTAATCGGCATCTTTGCCAACGAGGCAGGGACATGACCGGGAAGCGACCCTGCGGTTTCACACTGGTGGAGATGCTGGTCGCAGTATCGCTGGTCGGTCTGCTGGGCGTCATCGCGTGGCGCGGACTCGATCACGTGATAGATCAACGGGAGCGAATCAGCCTGCAGGATGCGCAAGTTGAAAGACTGATCAGGACGATTGCGCAAATCGAGCGCGACATCGACGAGCGAGTGGCCGATGCGTTGCTGGTCGGGCCGACTGAAGTATCAGCCGCATTACCTAGATCCATGGCGATCGTCGTTGACGAACAATCGCGGCAAAGAATAACGATACTGCGCCGACATCCCGTTGGTCCCGGGACGGTGAGGGCATCTTACAGCCTGGACGATGACCGGCTGATACGCGCCTCGGTTTCACAGACCTACGAACAACCGGACCGGATTGCCTTGCTCGATGGCATTGCTGGGTTCCGCACAAGACTGCTGTCACAGCAAGGATGGGTCGACATAGACGCAATTGGAGACTCGCGGGCTCTGGCAATCGAAATTTCCATTGAGCGAGTCAGCGGTGAGCGCTACACCAAAGTGATGCCGCTATGAACCGGCGTTTAAGTGAAACAGGTTTGCCCGGACAGGCAGGGGCTGCGGTCGTGATGGCCATGCTGGTCGTTGCCATTACTGCAATCATGGTGACAGGCGTGTTCCACCGGCAGAGCATCATGGTCCGCACTCTCGACAACAGCATGGCCGCGTCGCAGGTCCATTGGCTGATGGCGGGCGCAGTTGACTGGGTTCGGGTCATACTGAGGGAAGATGCGCGCGCATCGGCAACCGACCATCTCGGAGAGCCGTGGGCGGTTCCGCTCGCACAAACGCGCCTGAACGATGACGAGCGGGATCCGGCATGGCTGAGCGGCGTGATCGAAGATGGGCAAGCCCGTATCAATCTTGCAAACGTCGTGGGCGCAGAGAGCACCGTTGAATCCGAAGTCGCGGTCGTCGGACGGTTGTTGACGATCATTGGTGAAGACGAGGGCCTGGCCGATCCCATTGCGAACATCGTGCAGAGAGCTTTTTCAGGCAGTGACGGCACGTCGTCCAGCGAACGCGTCCTGCCCGCGACGATCGACGACTTGCAGATCGCGGACGCGAAAGTCCGCGCAGTGATGGAGAAGCTCAGGCCCTATGTCAACGTGTTGCCGGTGCCGACCCCCGTCAATGCCAATACGGCGTCGGCAGAAGTGCTGGCGGCGCGCTTTGAAGAATTGCCGCTTGCCGATGCGCGACGGCTCGTTGCAAGCCGTGATCGTGCCGCCTTCAAGGACATCGCGGATGCGACTTCGCGCCTCGGCGACGTGAAAATGACGGTCGATGCAGGCAGGATCACTGTTGCGAGCCGTTTCTTTCTTCTCGAAGGCAGCATCGAATTTCGCCGGGCACGCCTGCGTCAGGCAGCGTTGCTCAAACGTGAACCCGGGCGCGTAGATGTCGTATGGCTGCGAGAGGTTCGGGCATGAGATTGCGGATCTGGCTGCCGTCATTGACGGAGTTACGCGGCGATTCGACGGTTCCGTTTGAGGTGCTCGACAAGGACCGGCGGATACAGCACAGAGCCACTAGCCTCGTCAGCGAATTGCCCAGGCCTGTCGATTGCGAGTTCGTGCTCCACCCCACCGACGTTTTGCTGCTCGAGATACGTCCGCCGCGACTGAAAGGGGCGAGGCTGGCTGCAGCGCTGCCGTCGCTGGTTGAGGAGAGACTGGTTGGAAACGTGGAAGAAGCCCACGTTGTCGCCACCCCCACCAACGCCGACGGAACGGCAGTGGCAGCGGTAGTCGACCGGGCGCTCTTGCGCCGCGCTCTGGAATTGTTTTCGCGCCAGAAGCGGCGGGTGTTGTCGGCAGTGCCGAATCCTTTTGCACTGTCATACTCGCCGGAGAAATGGCGCGTGCGCATCCGCGAAGGTGCCGGCAGCGTGCGCACCGGCTCAAGCTCTGGAACGGCATTCGTCAGCGATCATGACGTTCCGGTCGAACTGCAGTTGCTCGTCAAGCACGCCGTCGTGGTGCCCGGGCTCGTGGAGGTCGATGGCGATTGCGACACCGACATCTGGAGCCAGACGCTGGAAACGACAGTCACGCAGGTCGCGCCCGAACAACAGGCGCCGCCAGTCGCTCTCGAACTACTCCAGTACCAGTTTGCTCCAGGCTTTTCCGCCGGGGAAGGGTGGCGGCTCCCGGCAGTTCTCGGAGGCATCCTGCTTTTGGTGATGCTGGGCGGTCTCAACCTGCAGGCATGGAAGCTTCGCGCGGAGGAGTCGGCGCTGCGCGAGAAGATGAAGACGATTGTCGAGGAAGCCATTCCCGGCGTACCGGCCGTACTTGACCCGCTGGCGCAGCTGCAGCAACGGGTCGAGCAGATCCGAAGCGGGGCGGGCATCAACAATGCCGAGTTCATGTCGATTGCCCTCGCATTGGCCGATGTCATTGACGTCGATTCGGTTCAGTCGCTGCGCTATCGCAACCGGATTCTGAGCGTTGAATTTGTCCCCGGCGCACTGGACTCCGAGTTGCAGCGTCGGGACCTTGTCTCACGTGCGTCAGATGTCGGGCTGACCGTCCGGTTTGCGGATGGCCAGGCCACTGTCCAGCGCCGGGAGGGCACATGATCGCGAAGCAACTCAACGTATGGTGGACAGGCCTTGCCCGCCGCGAGCGCGCCATGGTCCTTGTTGCGTCAGCAGTCGTGTTCCTTGGTCTCTTGTACGCATTGGCTATCGAGCCCGCGTGGACAACGAAGGCGCGCCTGGCCAGGGAATTGCCTCGCCTGCAGGCCGAACTCGTACAGCTTGAGGCGCTACGTACTGAAGCGCAACGGCTCGGCGGGCGCGATGGTGCCGGTGAATCCTTCGATTCGCTGCTCGCCGCCGTTGAGCAATCGGTTTTGCGGGCCAATCTGGCGGCCAACGTGCAAGCGGAAGACCAGAACACGGTAACGGTGACCGCCGACAGCGTTTCGGCTGGCGCCTGGTTCACCTGGCTCGAGGCGCTGTCGCGTGAGTCCCGTGTGGCCGTCACTGTCGCCAGTGCCCAGCGCGCCGATAACCCTGGCCGGATTCGTGCTTCCGTGTCTTTTTATGTGGACAGCAAGTAAATATGTCGCGGTTTCGGGTGTTAAGTGCGATGCTCGCGATTGCGGCAGTGGTTGTCACTTGCGTGTTTTTTGCGCCTGCAGCATGGTTCGGCGATCTTGTCGCCGGGCATAGCCGCCTCCGACTGGTCTATCCGAGTGGCACAATCTGGAACGGTTCGGCAGTGCTGGGGGTGAGCGATGGCAGGTCGACCCGTATGCTGCCGGGCAGGATCGGCTGGGAATTTCGCTGGAAAGATCTGATGTATGGCAGGATGGGCGTGGCGATCGAACACGATACGATCGAGGACGCGATCGAGGTCAGTTACGATGGCCGTACGGCCTTGTTGGGACCTGGCCGGGCGATATGGCCGGCCGCGATGCTGGAAATACTGGGAGCGCCATTCAATACCATTTCTCCCGGTGGCCAGCTGCGCATTCGCTGGGGTGAATCGCGCCTCACCAGGGACGGATTCTACGGTACCGTCCAGGTTGACTGGGACAAAGCGCAGTCTGCCCTGTCGCCGGTTGTGCCGCTTGGCGACTTCCGGGTTGTCCTCACTGCCAATGGCGGCGAAGGAGAAGCCAGCTTGACGACGCTGCGCGGCCCGCTGCTGCTGGAAGGCCAGGGCCGGATGCAGGCGGGCACAATCCGGTTTTCCGGAACAGCAGACGCCGAACCGGACATGCGCGCCAGCCTCAACGGACTTATCGGCGTACTTGGCCCCCGGTCCGGCGAAAAGGTGCTGTTGAACTGGGAGTACAACAGTTGACGAACGATTCGAACAAGCACGATGTTTCGCGGCCTTGGTTCACGGTCGCGAAGTTGGGGCCCGCGTCCGATGACGGGCCCGCATGAAACGACGATTTCAGCGGATGGATCGATTTTGACGGGCATTTTTCGATACCGGGCCGGCGCGGCCGGCATAGTCGAAGCGGCCGGATTTCTTCGCAACAGCCTGTTCCGGATGCTGCGAGTCTTGTCGTGCCTGCTGCTGGTGGTCGCGAGTCCTGCGGTCGCGCAGGAACGGGTCATGCTGAACTTTGTCAATGCCGATCTCGACGCAGTGGTCAGGGCAATCGGGCATTACACCGGGCGCACGTTTGTTGTCGACCCCCGCGTCAAGGGATCGTTGAATCTGGTTTCCGAGAAACCACTGAGCCGTGCGCAAGCACTTTCCGCATTAACAGCGGCGCTTCGCCTGCAAGGCTTCGCCATCGTCGAAGTCGGTGGTATCTCACGAGTCGTTCCCGAGGCGGACGCCAAGTTTCAGGGTGGAGAGGTCGATTCGACTCGAGTGCCGCCCAGCGCCCGCGGCGATCAGGTGATAACGCAAGTATTCCGCTTGCGTTACGAATCCGCGGTGAATATCTTGCCGGTGATTCGGCCGCTGGTGCCGCCCAATAATCCCGTCATCGCATATGCGGGCAGTAACGCGATCGTGGTCACCGATTACGCGGACAACCTGCGCCGTATCGAGAAGATTATCAACGCGATCGACGTCGATGCGCCTGCTGGTACCGAAGTCATTTCGCTCGACCACGCGATCGCCAGCGATATGGCGCTGATAGTATCGCGACTGACCATTCAGCAGGGTGCGTCAGGCGAGGTGATCGATTCGAATGAAAGGGTGACCGTACTGGCCGATCCGGTAACCAACAGCGTGATCGTGAAGTCGAAGAGCGCATCCCAGATTTCCGCAATAAAGAAAATCGTAGAACAGCTCGATCGCCCGGGCCCGGCGGGCGCCGGTGTACATGTCGTCTCGTTAAGAAATGCCGAGGCCAAGGCGCTGGCCGAAATTCTCAGTCAGATCCCTACCGGCGGCGAGTTGCAGGGTGAGGCTGGCCAGGCCGCGGCGCAGCGGCGCAACGCAGGTTCGTCGCAGACATCCCTGCAGGCGGGACGGGAGCAGGCAACGGTAGTGGCCGACGAGGCTTCGAACTCCCTCATCATTTCGGCGACCGAATCCGTTTACCGCCAGTTACGCAAGGTCATCGACCGCCTCGACGAGCGAAAAGCGCAGGTGTTTATCGAATCCTTGCTGGTTGAGGTGCAAACCGATCAGGGCGCCGAATTCGGGATTCAGTGGCTCGGGGGACTCGACAACATCAATGATGGCGGCACCAGTGCCGTAGGCGGAACCAATTTTGGCGACCAGTCGCAGAATATTGTCAGCGGCGCGCAAAATCTCGGCAATCTGGGTCAGGGGCTCAACCTCGGTGTCATCAGCGGGCAGGTTACGATTCCCGGTCTGGGTGCGGTTACGAATCTGAACTTCCTTGCCCGTGCGCTGGAGGAGCGTGCCGACGCCAACATTCTCTCTACGCCGAACATTCTAACGCTCGACAATGAAGAGGCGACGATCATCGTTGCAGAGAACGTCCCGTTCATTACCGGCTCGTACGCCAATACCGGAAGCGCGGCTCCCGGCGTTAACCCGTTCCAGACGATCGAGCGGCAGGACGTCGGCCTGATACTGAAGGTAAAACCGCAGATCAGCGAAGGCGGCACCATACGGATGAGCATCTATGAAGAAGCCTCGGCGGTGAAGGATCAGACGACGACATCGCCCACCGGCATTGTTACGACCAAGAGATCGGTGGAAACAGATGTATTGATCGACGACGGAAGCATTATCGTGCTTGGCGGTCTGGTGCAGGATCAGATTGCCACCGTAGTTGAAAAGGTTCCGCTCCTCGGGGATATCCCGGTGCTTGGCCACCTGTTTCGTTATGAAACACGGCTCAACAAGAAAACAAACCTCATGCTGTTTCTGCGGCCTTACGTAATTCGAAACGCGGATGATGCGATTCCGCTCACGGTCCAGCGATACGACATGATGCGCCGGCTCGGAAAAGAAGTCGCGCCAGAACCACATTTCGCTCTACCTGCATATGAGGGGCCGGTTTTGCCGGACTTGCATCTCGGGCGTCAGCCGGGCGCAGCGCCGACGGAGCCCGTTCAACCGGACGCACCGCAGCCCTCGCAATGAGCCAGCTTGTCCCCTATTCTTTCGCCCGGGCCCAGCGTGTGCTGACTGCTGGCGAAAGGGACGGCTCGTTGTTGTTGTGGGTGACCGATCGTACGTTGCCCGCCGCGATCGTTGAGTTGAGGCGCTCGCTTGCACGCGATCTGACGCCTGTTCTGGTTTCCGACGCGCAATTCGAAGAAGGCTTGCGTGCGGCCTATGTGGACGGCGGTGGCGGAGCTGCATCCGTCGTCGACGAGGTTGAGAGTGAAGTCGATCTGGACCGGTTGATGCAGGACATCCCCGATGTCGAAGACCTGCTCGACGAAAAGGACGATGCGCCGATCGTACGCATGCTCAATGCGATGCTGTCACAGGCTGTACGGGAAGGCGCTTCTGACGTGCACATCGAGCCGTTCGAATCATATTCGGTCGTGCGCTATCGCGTAGACGGCACTTTGCGCGACGTTGTGCGCCCTCGTAGTGCGTTGCATGCAGCGCTGATATCGCGCATCAAGATCATGGCGAACATGGATATCGCGGAGAAAAGGCTGCCTCAGGACGGGCGCATCATGCTGCGTCTCGGAGGGCGGCCGATCGACGTGCGGGTGTCCACCCTGCCGGCTGCGCACGGCGAGCGGATCGTCTTGCGTTTGCTCGACAAGGAACGTGGATCCCTCTCGCCGGAGAAGTTGGGGATGGCCCCCGATACGCTGGCGTCTTTCTCGGAACTGGTAAGGCAAAGTCACGGCATCGTGCTGGTGACCGGTCCGACCGGTAGCGGAAAGACGACAACCCTTTACGCAATGCTCTCGCGGCTCGATAGCCAGACCACGAACATACTGACGGTGGAAGACCCGATCGAATTCGACTTGCCGGGCATCGGCCAGACGCAGGTCAATCCGCGCATCGATATGACTTTCGCGAGGGCTTTGCGTGCGATACTGCGGCAGGATCCGGATGTCATCATGATTGGCGAGATCCGCGACCGGGAAACCGCGCAGATTGCCGTGCAGGCGTCGCTGACCGGGCACCTGGTACTGGCGACACTGCATACCAACGATTCGGTGTCGGCGGTGACGCGATTGCTTGACATGGGGATTGAACCGTTTCTGCTTTCATCGACCCTGCTGGGTGTGCTGGGCCAGCGATTGCTGAGAAAGCTGTGCCCTGAATGCCGCGAGATTGGTGATGATGGCTACTGGCATGCGCGCGGCTGCCCCGCATGCCTGAACTCCGGTTATGTCGGGCGCACTGGAGCCTACGAATTGTTGCGAGTGGACGAGGCGATGCGACAGGCGATTCATGCGAAGGAAGGCGAAAGCAGACTTCGTGTCCTCGCAATGGAACAGGGCTTTCGTTCGATTCGTGACGATTGCGGTCGCTGGCTGACCGAAGGCACGACATCTCTGGAGGAGGTCACGCGCGTTTCGCGCGAACAGTAGTGCAGCGATGACAACGTATCGCTTCGAAGCGGCGCGCCATAGAGGGACTGTCGAAAAGGGCGAAATCGATGCCGACAGTGCGCGTGCCGCGCGCAGTCAGTTGCGCGCGCGCGGGTTGGTGCCAATTTCACTCCAGGCGAAGGGCGAAGGTGAATCGAAAAGCGGCGGCGGATCGCGCTATCGGCTGAGCGAAGCCGACCTTGCCCTCGCAACACGGCAGCTTGCCAGTCTGCTGACTGCGGGTTTGCAGCTCGACGTGGCACTGGCGACACTCGTCGAACAGGCGGAGGACGACGGGCAACGGGAAATCTTCCGGGCGGTTCGTGCCGACGTCCTCGCCGGTCACCGGTTTGCCGAAGCGCTCGAGCGCCATCCGCGCGTCTTCCCGCGCGTTTACTGCGCGACTGTAGCGGCCGGTGAGCAAGCTGGCAGTTTTGGCGTCGTCCTCGAGCGGCTCGCGCAATACCTCGAGGACAGGCAGGCGCTGCGCGGCAAACTGATCGCCGCGGCAACATATCCCGTCATCGTTACGCTGATTGCCTTTGCGATAGTCGTATTTCTGATGACCTACGTCGTTCCTCAAGTGGTGCAGGTGTTCGAGCAAACGCGCCAGGCACTGCCCTTACCAACGCGTTTTTTGCTGGCGGTTTCCGCGATTCTGCGCGGCTACGGTTTGTGGTTGTTATTGGCGGGCGCCGGAGTCGTTTATGTGCTGCGCAGAATGCTGCGACAGGAAGCGGTAAGGGCGGCATGGGACCGCATGCTGCTGCGCCTGCCGCTATTCGGACGCATTTTCCGTGGCATCGATACCGCGCGCTTTGCCTCGACGTTGGCGATGCTCAGCGAGGCCGGCGTGCCGATGCTGCGCGCTCTTGCCGCTGCCGAGGCGACATTGTCGAACTCGCTCTTGCGCGCCGCAGCGGCAGATGCGATCGAGCGGGTGCGCGAAGGTGTCGGGCTGGCGCGCGCGCTGGGCGCGACGCGCGCCTTTCCGCCGGTACTGTTGCGCCTCATCGGTGTCGGCGAGTCCACGGGCGACCTGCCCAGAATGCTGGCGCATGCGGCGCAGATCCAGTCGCGCGAAGTCGAGCGCCGTGCCAGCGCAGTTGCGACGCTGGCCGAGCCATTGCTGATCCTGGTCATGGGCGGCGTGGTTCTGGGTATTGTTCTGGCCGTCCTGCTGCCGATTATCGAAATCAACCAGCTGGTGCGATAGTCCCGCGAGGACTCGTTCCTCATCCGCTTCGTTAGTACGCCTGCGTGGTCGCTCGCGCCGCGCTTGTTTCGCTTTAACATTTCAAGTAATGTTGAAACATGAACAAGGGTGAAGTTGTACACGCACTGTCGGCGCTCGGTCACGAGTCACGCCTGGCCATCTTCCGCGTTCTGGTTCAGGCCGGACCGGAAGGGCTGGCCGCAGGCGAGATCGCCAGGCGGCTCGATCTGGCGCCAAACGCCCTGACGTTTCACCTCAAGGAGTTGACCAGTGCCGGACTGACCGAATCGCGCCAGTCGGGGCGGTTCGTCATTTACTCCTCGGTGTTCCCTGCCATGGCGGGCCTGATCAGCTACCTCACCGAGAATTGCTGTAACGGTGCGGACTGCGGCCTTCCCTCGCCGTCACGGCGCAAATTGCCATCTGGCAACGGGATGGCGGTAACCGTGAAGCGCCTTCCCGCCAGTACCGCGAACGCTAAAACCGGCAACAGAATTATCGGGAGTCAGAAATGAAACGGATGCATGTTCACGTCAGTGTTGACGATCTCGACAAGAGTATCGGCTTCTACTCCAGGTTGTTTGACGCCGAACCGAGTGTGGTTGAGGCGGATTACGCGAAATGGATGCTGGACGATCCGCGGTTGAACTTTGCCATCTCGGCGCGCGGCGCGGCCCCCGGCCTCGATCATCTGGGCATTCAGGTCGATTCGGGCGAGGAATTGGGGGCGATTCACGACCGCCTCGATGCGGCGGGTCAATTCATGGTCTCGCAGGAAGCGACGACATGCTGCTATGCGCGTTCCGACAAGCACTGGGTTACCGACCCCCAGGGGCTTGCGTGGGAAACGTTTCATACGCTGGGTTCGGCCCCGACATTCGGTAGCGGCCGCGTTACGACAGATAAGCAGGAGGCGTGTTGCACGCCGAACGCCCCCACTCCCGCGGCCCAATCCTGTTGCGGCGGAGCTGATGCATGAAAAACAAGGTCTTCAATGTCCTGTTCCTGTGTACCGGCAATTCAGCCCGCAGCATCATCGCCGAAAGCGTTCTCAACCATTACGGCGAAGGCCGGTTTCGCGCTTTCAGTGCCGGCAGTTTCCCTACAGGCACGGTAAACCCGTTGGTTCTGGAGTTTCTCGAGCAACAGCGGATATCCACCGAGGGTGCACGGAGCAAGAGTTGGGACGAGTTCGCTGCCCCCGATCGCGCAGAACTGGATTTCGTCATCACCGTGTGCGATGACGCCGCCGGTGAAGTGTGTCCGGTGTGGCCTGGCCAGCCGATTACCGCGCACTGGGGTGTGGAAGACCCGGCGCGGTTCATGGACGATCCGGACAAGGCCCGCAAAGTCATCCGTGATGTGTTTCATGTTCTCAAAGGCCGAATCCAGTTGTTTACCGGCCTGCCCGCGTCGAGTCTGGACCGTCTGGCGTTGACTGCCGCAGTGCGTGATATCGGCAACCGCGACCTGAAAGAGAAGCAGTAGGCAGACGGCAAACGCCGGCACAAGTCGCGCCCATCACGCCTGCCGTTTTCATCATGGGCGCGTTGCCGCCCTGGAGCGCCCCCCGGCGCGAGAGCCGTTGATGCTGATGATTTATTCGTCGCTGCGATGTTCGCAGGCGGCGTGTCCCAAAGTTTTCGGGGCCGGCGAACCGCGCTTCAGGCGGTTGCAGGGATCCTGGGATATGCTGGCGACATCGCCTGTTCCGGGCACGGGCGCTCGGCTATTGCGCGATTGGCGAAAAGTGCTGGATCGGGTTAGAAGGGGTGCTGGAGGTCCGAGCGGAATCTGTAGTCGCGGGTGTGGCATAACCCGATATCCGGCTCAAGCCGATAAAGGAGAGTAGTTCAATGTCCGAAACGCAAGCTGATTACGGCCGTCTCGTCGCCGAGCTTGAGCGTTTTCTCAAACTGCGCAGCATCTGCGTCGGCATGAAGCTGTTCGAGGACGTCAAGGAAATGGAGGCGATTCCGGGTGTTCGCCGGCCGAAATCGATTCACACAACGGATCAGGTTGTGGCGCAGGCGACCCGCCTTGGATGGACGGTCGGCATCACCGGCGACGACCTGGTTGGTGAGCAATGCCGCTCCGTGGTAGGGCTCGGCAAGGCGGATGCGGAATGGCTCTCTGGCAAACACATGACCGGCGTGTGGTTCGCATCAGACGCTGATTCGGCGCGCCATCAGGCTGCGATGCATCTCGTGCCCCGGGAAAGATATCGCGCGCTCGCGGTATCGCCGCTGGCGAGCGGACGTCTTGATCCGCCTGACATTGCGCTGTTCTACGCGACACCCGGCGCGATGATTTACTTCATAAACGGACTGCAGTGGTCGGAATACAAGCGATTTGACTGGAGCGTGGTCGGTGAATCGGCGTGCGCCGACTCCTGGGGCCGGGCGCTCAAACTCGGCGAACCGAGTCTGTCAATCCCCTGCTTTGCGGAACGGCGTTACGGTGGCGTGCTCGACGACGAGATGTTGATGGCTCTTCCGGTCGATCATCTGCGCAAGGCAATAGCCGGCATGCAGGCCTTGTCCAGGAACGGATTCCGTTATCCGTTCGCCCAATACGGAATACAGCAGGACGTGCGCGCCGGAATGTCCGTCAGTTATCCGGACCGGGCAAGCAGTAACGGATAGACTCAATCGCATCTGCCCGTGGCCCGGGGGCAGCCATTGGCGGCTGCAATGTTGACCCCGGCTCTTGCCCGGCCGTACAGTAGCGGACAGTGGGGCAGGCAGGTGCTGCCGGGCGCCCGCACAGGAGAACAAAACTATGGAACTTGCCGAACGTAACCGGGTGGACAGCGAGTCACTTTACGAGCAGCGGGCACGCTACGTGTGTAACGAGAACGGTTTCGCATTCTCGTATCCGTCTGTCCCTGTGCGACAGTTCAAAGCCGAGTTCGACCGCGCTGTCGATCCAGGCGAACCGACCGGCACCATTCTGCTTGACGCAAGAGATGCGCTGGGTACTGCCTACCCGGCCACCACGCCGACGCTGCTGTGCCGTTACATCCGCTTGCGGGCCGGCGAACACTTGTCGCAAACGTATGCCGCAAGCGGCGAGGTTTGCTATGTGATGTCAGGTAGTGGCGACAGTTCGAGCGGTACTGATCATTTCGCCTGGAAACAAGGCGATGTGTTTTGCCTGCCGGGCGGGGAGGAGACCACATACCGGGCTAACAGCGACAGCATACTGTTCAATGTCACCGACGAACCGCTGTTGGCTTTCGCTGGCGCAAGGGCGCCGGATAGCGGCCGCGGCGCGGTCGAAGCCGTGGTCTGGCGCGGCGAGGAAATCGAGCAACGGTTCGAAGCCGTTTTCCGGCGGCCGATTACCGAGAAAACAACGGGAGCCTCGGTGCAGTTTGCCACGCGGCGCACCGAACCGAATTTCACCACGATTCCGTTTATCAACGTGGCCATCAATACGCTAGCGGCCGGTTGCGATCAGCGCCCTCATCGTCACAACGGGGTTGCGGTGACACTGGCGATTCAGGGTGAGGGAATACATTCCGCGATCGACGGCGAACGCGTTGACTGGATAACCGGCGTTGCCCAGATTACGCCGGCAACGACTTTGCATTCGCACCATAACCGTGGCAACAAGCGCATGCGTTCGCTCGTGATCCAGGACGAAGGCCTTCACATTTATACTCGCACGCCGGGATTCAGTTTCGACTGAGACTGAACTCGCCTGGTTCGGCATTGCGCCGTGGTCCGCTGTGGCAGTTTCGGAATACGATTCAGCTTGCGACGCCTTGCTCGCGTAGCATCGCGCGCAGCTTTTCGACCCGGCTCCGGTTGACGCCGAAATCTGCGTAACCGAGGCGCGACGCCGAGCGTACCGCGATGATATGTTCGTCCGGGCGCAGATGTAATTCCAGATCGTCGACGAAGCCGAACAAGGCACTGGTGCATTCGGCGTGCAGGTAGTCCGGGGTTTCGGTGACGATACGGGTGCGCACAGAAGTGCGAACCGCGGTTACCGCAGAGATCCATGCTGCGGCCGGCGCAATCGACAGATGGAGCGGGTCGATCGCGTGGCGCGCAGTCACGGCGTCACTGCTCACGCAGTTTGGCGACGATGGGCAAGCGTTCAGCCGCCCGTTCAAAAGGCCGATGTTGCGTGGCCGGCCGCGTAGAAATGGCAGGGGCATCATGGAAACCCTTCAGAGGGAAGGTGGTAGTCGAATGCCTCACGCGCAGTGCGGTACGTCAGGCGCTGGTAACGGTCACACGGGTCAGGCGGCTTGCGACAGACTTCAGTATCGTCACCGCAAAGCGCGGGTTGGAGCGCACCAGCGACAGAAAGTCTTCCCGGCTCAGCGCAAGCAAGGTCGCATCGGTTTCAGCGGTAGCTGTGGCTGCGCCGGTTGGATGATCTGCCAGCGCCAACTCGCCGATCAAGCCACCAGGTCCAATCTGGTCGACCATCACGTCCTTGATTGAGACGGCCACGCGTCCCGCGAGCACCGCGTACATTTCGCCGCCAACCTCACCTTCGCGCATGATGGTTTTTCCCGCGGGTACTCTTTCCGGTTGCGGATTGCCCAGAGCCTTTGCCAGCTCGTCGATGACCTCCCTGGTGAAGATGCGGCTGTCCCTGGCGGCGAGCCGTTCGCTGAGCTTTCCGGCACGGGACAGCAGCGCGAGCGTGAGCCGTATGCGGTTGATCATGATGCACATGAGCATGAGAGCAAACTCCGGTGTCTCGCGGATCGCACTCCGAAACTGCGCCGCATCGAGCCTTAGTGCCGTGCACGGTGTTCTCGCCACTGCCCACGCGGTACGCGGGGAGCCCGTAATCGCCGCGATTTCCCCAAACACTTCTCCGCTGCGCACGATGTCGAGCACGGTCTTGCGGCGGAACAGACGAACCTCGCCTTCTACCAGCAGGTACATGTGCCCGCTTTTCTCGTTTTCCGCAAAGAAGGCCTCATCCTTGCCGACCGAGCATGATTTGCCAAATTTCTCGAAACAGGCGTGGGCGAGGGCGGGGTTATAGATTTCGTCGCTCGAGGCGCTGGTGAGATCGAGGTCGTTCATCGTGAAAACAGTAGCCGAAAAATCCGGGTCCTTGAGCGCAATGGATGCATAAGCAGTCCGCCGACACATGCAAAAGGCTGACCACCTCCCCGGGGTCCGAATGGATGGACGCAGACCCGGCCCGCAGGGTTACCGCATTGCGGGAGCATGGTCGATCAGCCGGGCAAACTCAAGCCGTCGGGCCGCGTCGCGGAACGGCCTTTGTCCTCCGCCGCCGGTTTGATGCGCCCCTCACGGGTCGATCAATACGCCGGGGTTCAGTAATCCTCGCGGGTCGAGCGCACGCTTCACTGCCCGCAGGCCGGCAGCGAACGGTTGCGGGCGCTGCAGATCGTACCAGGGGCGATGATCGCGTCCGACGGCGTGGTGGTGCGTGATCGTGCCCCCTGCGGCAATCAGCGCGTCGGACGCCGCTTTCTTGATTTCCCGCCACTGCACCATCGCGGAGCCGCGTTTCGGCAAGGCGTAAAAGCTGAAATAAGGCGCCGGACCATCCGGGTACACATGTGTAAAACGGCAGCTTACCGACCCGTCACGGCCTGTTACTTCGCGAATGATGCGGCGCGTGGCATCAATTACGTTGGCGTGAAAATCGGGAAAACGCTCCCAGGTAATTGCCGTTTCGAAGGTGTCGTACATGACACCCATCGCAGTCAGCACTTCCCGGTAAAACGGCGCGCGAATGAATGCATTGCGCCATGCGCCCGCCTCGCCGCTGTCATGCGCATCGGTACGCTCCGGAGATTCAGCCTCCCATTGCCCGCCATACTGCGCGGCGATTTCCAGGGCACGCCGCATTTTGTCTTCCTGGGCATGATCGGCGCTCTCGAAGGCGATGATGAGAATGTGCGCCTCACCGTCGCTGGAGCCGGATGTGGCGGCCTCTTCACGGTCGATGAGGCGACAATTGGACGGATGCAGGTCTGCCTGGCTGAGGACGCGCACCGCATCCGTCGCCTGTTGCCAGTCGGCGAAGCGAACCGCGGTCGACGCGCGGAAGCGCGGTTTTGCCTGCAATCGCATCCAGGCTTCCGTAATCACGCCGAGAATCCCTTCAGAACCGATGAACAACCGGTCCGGACTCGGGCCCGCGCCGGAGCCGGGCAGCCGCCGTGACTCGCTAATGCCAATCGGCGTAACTACCCTGGTGCTTTCCACCAGATCATCGATGTGTGTCAGCCGCGTCGCAAAATGCCCGCCCGATCGCGTTGCGATCCATCCGCCCAGGGTCGAGTACTGAAACGATTGGGGGAAATGGCGCAGCGTGAGGCCGTGCGGCTTCAACTGCGACTCGAGTTCCGGCCCAAGTACCCCTGCCTGAATTCGCGCAGCCCGCGATACCGGGTCAACTTCAAGCACGCGGTTGAGTTGTTGCAGGTTCAAAGAGATTACGGCGTCAAAGCCACCGGTTATGGCTGTTTCCACGCCCCCCACCACCGAAGACCCGCCACCGAAAGGAACGACCGCAGCGTTCACGCTGTCGGCGAAATCGAGTGCTGCAACCACTTCCGCTTCGCTGCGCGGGCGCACGACGAGGTCTGGTGGTGCGGGAAACCGGCGGGCGAACGCCCGAATGCTGTCCGGGTAGGACTTGCCGTAGCTGTGTATCAACCGGTCTTCGGCGTCGTTGCTGCAAATCGGGGCCAGCGAATCCGGCGCCGTTATCCTCGACGCCGGCAGCGGAATTTCGCTGGCCAATGGTGGTGCGATTTCATCCCAGTGCGAAACCGAAAAACGTTGCGCGTAGAACCGCCTCAACCGCTCGCGTTCATCCTGGCTGGCATGTTCATCGGCGTAACCCCATCCCCAGAACTTGAATCTGCGTTGCGTCATGGTTATGCCCGTGAGCCGCCATTCCATCGCAGCAGATTCAGAAACTCCCGGCGCGTTTTCGGGCCGTAGGTGCGGAAGTGCGGCTGCGGGTGCTCCCGATAAGCGGCGCGCTGCCGGGCGACATGATCGGAACGCGCGAACCGGCGAGCATCTTCCGCGCTGATGCCGTAGGGCTTGGTCGCATTGCGCCCGAACACCCTGGCCCGGATCTCCGGCGTGATTTCGGGGTATCCGAAACGCTCGCGAAACGTTTCCGAAATCTGGAAAGTCCGAAATGCCTGTATCTGGTCCTGCGGTGATCCGTACCAGATGGAGTCGGTTCCCCAGAGCACGTTGTTTTCTCCGACGTACCTGAGCAACTTGCCCATCAGATGGGCGGCGTTGTCCGGATCGCGCATGGCGAAGCGCCAGGTGCTGCCGAGCTCGGCGTAAACGTTGCTGTTTGGCCCGATGCCGTTGTCGCGCAGGGATCGAATCAGCGTGTCGACGCCATCGCGGCCGCTGTTCTCGACATAGGCCTGTTCGTCATTGCCGGGCACGAACCCCGAGTGATAGATGATGAAGCTGACGTCCGGAAACATTTTTGCGACGGGGCCGATATCCGTGCACTGGCTGTGCTCGTAGGAGCGTTTGCCGAAGGGAATGCCCTTGTGAATGCAGATTACCTTTACGCCCAGGTCGCGCGCGCGTTCGATGAAGCGCAGGCCAACGTCGTCGGTCAGGAAGAAACCCTTTCCGTCCGGACCCCACTGGGTATAGGTCTTCCATGCGGAGACACCCCATCGCTGCGCGAGTTCGTCCATTCGGTCAACGTCCCCGTCCTGATTGGGATTGACCCGGCCATGTAACAGCAGCCGATGTGAACCCTCCATCTGGTCGATAATGCGCCGCACCGCATCTGCCGCCTCGATGGTCAATGGCTCGGCATCGCTGCGCGAGGGCACGAATGACAGCACCATCATGTCGGTATCGCTGTCCAGAAACACGTCCTTGATGAATTCGTCGCCGGACAGACAGTTGAGGTAGCTGAGATCCCCGGGTTGGCCGGACAGATCGCAGCGCGTCTTCGGGGCGAACGAAAGCGGGCGCGCGCCCGGTGGCAGTTGCTTCACCCAACTCCCCGTCGGATCGACGAAATGTCCCTGTACATCGAAAATGAACTCGTCCTTGTCCAACTGCGTTGCAGCCAGCTGCGAATCGAGCGCGGCATCCGGTTCGAGGTCGAACCAGCCGCCGTGCTTGCCGGATGCCGCATTGGCCTGATTGAAGGCCAAAAGTGTGCTTGCGGCACCGCAGGCGGAGACAAGGAAATCCCGACGACTGACCGAACGGCGTTTGGCATTGATCGTGGCCTGTTCATTGGCCAGATGGTTGGCGAGCAGGTTGGCGCGCGACAAGGCGATCGGTTCGAACTCTCCGTTCGAAGTCGCGTCAAGCTTGATGGGCAGCTGCTGTCCCGCGGGATCGATGCGGTTTTTCATAGGGCCTCCATGATGCAGGCAAATGGGATCTGCTTGACAGCTTACCGCTTTTCCCTGACGGTAAGCTTGCTTCCGAGGAGGAATTTCAGCATTCCCGGTTCGGCAGCCACGAGTGGCTGGCGCTTCACATTGGATCGTGCCGCGACAGAGAATCGTGCCGCAAAAGACCGCTCGGGAGCGCGCCGAGTTCACTGGTGCCGGCGTATCGCAGGCAGGTCGCAAGCAACCCCGTCGATTTTGGATGAAACGGGGCTTGAATAGGGGTAGGCTGGCGTCGTGCGGCGGCCCGAACGGCGGCAGGCACGCCAATAACGAGACAACGGAGGAGGCCATCATGAGAATTGCAACAGCATTATCTCTTGTGTCGCTAGGGATCGCACTCGCTGCCAATGCCGCGGCTGAAAAAGACGAACGTGGTGGAAATTGCGAGGACGCAAAGAGCCAGTACAGGTACTTTTGCGACCGGGAAGGCTTCAAGGATGACATCATGTTGAATGCGCCGATTGCGTGTAACAATGCCAAGCGCAACATGGCGGCTGCCTGTGAAGGCATATCCGAAGAGGACTATGCCTACGAGTTCGAGGAAGGCGCTCCGGTACAGTGAGGATTGACGGAACCGGTGCGTCGCGGCCGCCTGCCGCACTGGTGCCATTAGTCCGGTGCCACGAACCCGGTGCGTTCGCCGACGAAGTTACCGGCGCAGCTGCGGCAATGGCATGGGCGTCCATGGCGCGATTGCCTGCAGATTGACGTGCATCAAGGCGATTGGCGTTGGCATCATCAAGAATCGCCGGTCGCACTCATTCGAAGAATTAATCGCAGGTTGCGTGGCCGGGAAGCGGCCACGATCACAGCTACTGGAGTTGCCAGATGCCTGAACTGAAGCACTACCGTGTGTGGGACGCACCAACGCGCTGGTTTCACTGGATCAACGTGTTGTGTGTCCTTGGATTGATTGCGATCGGCGTCGCAATCCTGAACGCCAAGCCTCTCGGCATTACCAATGACGGCAAGGTATTGCTCAAAGAGATTCACGTGTGGTTTGGTTACGTATTCGCGGTGAACCTTTCGTGGCGCCTGGTGTGGGCGTTTATCGGCAACCGCCATGCGCGTTGGAGCGCGATCCTTCCGGGCGGTTCGGGCTATGGCCGCGCGTTGAACGAATACGTACGGGCGCTCCTGTCGGGCCGCCCCCGGCAGTATGCCGGCCACAATCCATTGGCCCGTATCAGCATCGCGCTGCTGTTCTTGTTGCTTGTGGTGCAGGCTGTTTCGGGGCTGGTGCTCGCGGGCACGGACATCTTCTACCCGCCGCT
>Ga0209536_100004365_pt1 | contig 22351 bp, 18 predicted proteins | sample DeeMarSeWOR28_12_FD_187461 | JGI IMG/M metagenome (GOLD analysis project Ga0209536, IMG submission 187461) | Marine sediment microbial communities from White Oak River estuary, North Carolina - WOR-2-8_12 (SPAdes) (version 2) | ecosystem: Environmental > Aquatic > Marine > Intertidal zone >... | reverse complement strand
TCGTCGATGCCCCCCTTGAAGAGGGTCAGGATGACCCCGGGAATTGTCGGGATCTCATAGACGGGGGGGAGGGGGAGATCGGCGGTGAAGAACCCGATGCCCCACCGGTCAACGTCAACCTGGGTCTCCTGCTCGTATGCCATGACCAGGATCACCTCTCCGCCCCGGAATGCGTCGGGGAGGACAACCTCCTGCCCGGCGAGGGACTTCCCTTCGACCTTGGGGAAGACTTCGCCCTCCGGTGACCGCTTCGGAATGGTGGAGCCGCAACCGGCGAGCGTGAACGCGGCGGCAACGATTGCAATCAGTCGGTTCATTTCTGGCCTGCTGCTGGTGTGTAACTTCAATTCATCCCCTGGCCGATATCCAGCTGCTCTCCGGATTTCCGCGATTCCATCGTGCATGGCCGCGAGCTGTTCGGTGCCTAGGATCAACCCCCCATATGCGAAGAACTTCGCTCTGTGGTCCGTAGGGAGGTTTGTCTCATCAGTGAAAAGAAGTTTCATCAGAAGTTGAGCACCTGTAGTGGCTATGCTATGTCTCTTGTGCCATCTTTCGAAACCAGATAAAGTCTCAAGTTCAGGGCTTTGCACACAGTTGCAGGGACCTTGCGCAACTGACGCTCCCAGTGTGGAGCATGTGGAACTGCAAGTGCGAACACACGACTGCTGGTGAGATGTGTCATCATAAGGATGGTTTGACCCAGGGTCGAGTGAAGTGCTTGTTCAGGTTGTCGTGAGGAGTCGCCTTCCACTTCTACTAGATACGTTGAAGCACCTCTAACCGCGACGACGTCAGTTCTGCCGTAGATTGGATGTGAGCCAATAACTACGTCTGCCTTTTCCAGCCATAACCTGCACCGCTCCGCAATCCCATGCTTATCCTGAGGGTGAGTTCCTCCAGTCGGTAATTCCATCGCATCAAGGTCAACGTGTACTTGCCGCTCTTCGGCTGGGTGAAATTCATGGGCAATAAGATTCATTTTCACTTCTATCTGATACATAGTATTCGTTGACCGTCGGTTGTCTTGTATCGCGATAGTCCTCTAACGAGAGAGCGAAGCAATTGTCAAAACGAAATACAAGGCGGCAAATAGCAGAGGAACGCCGATCAGAAAGTATAGCGAGCCTGCCTTTTTGAAGGGCATCGTGTCTCTGAGATGGTTGCTTAGGGTAATAGGTCCATACGTGAGCTGGGGATTCCAAGCAGACGGATCCTTCTCCATCCCTTCTGCTTTAGCGGTGCACTCATACAAGAAACGCCTCCCTCGATAACCACGGCGGGCCATGACAATCCCATCAGAAAGCCGATCGCGCAGATGAAGATCAAAATTACAGTGACCATTATCGAGTCCTTGGCCGAAACATAGAGAGTTGCCCATGCCATCGTTAGGAACGCTATTGCCATCAGATAATTGTAGAATCGATTCCAACTTGTTGATTCGGCGTGCACGACGAGTTGCACGAAGGTAGAATAGCAGTCCTGTGATTGGACCATACTAGTATCCTCCTGAAGCTGGTTTGTGCTCATTTGGATTGGCTGCGGCGTATGACTGAGGAGTGATGCGAGCAAAACAACTTCAGCAATGCGGCATTGTTAAATCAACTCTCTGGGGATAGGAGGTTGAGGTGGTCATCTCAAGTCATTCCTAAGCCGATTCCTAAGTTCTGTCTTCCGTATATTCATTGGCTATTCTTCGCAAAACTTAGAAACTAGAAATCTATACCCAACTATAAGGTTCGTTTGTGGAGAGAGAAAAAATCAAAAGAGTATATGCACCTAAGATCGAGATTTCTAAGTTTTGGACCTCAAAAAACAAAAAGATGGTAAGAGTAGAACCCTCAATATTGACGCGGGTGAAACCGGGATTTCGGGGAGGAAAGGCAGCAGGATTTGGTGTCCATATTTTAGGATTATGTTCTTGTTATGCTGCATGGGGAGGGAGGCGGATATACCTACAGTAACTTGAATGTCGGGAATGGGAGAGGCATATTCATTCACACCCGCCAGACCATCACATATGATTCGGCGAGAAGTGACAGACGGGTGTACAGATTGTTCAAGATGAGCCGAATTCTGAGATTTCGAGGGACTCTTAATCAGTGGGTTCCAGGTTCGAGTCCTGGTGGGTGCACAAGAAGAGTGCGGATTCCGGATTGGAAACCGCACCTCTTAGTTTCTGTCCTTGTGGGTGTGTCCTTTTTCTTCCCTGTCCCGGAGTCTCGTCCCGGACAGCTGCAAGACTAACCCTCGCTCCATCTTCCCCCCGCCGATTCCTGAGTCATTTCTGTGTGTCACAATCTCCAAGTCGGAGTGGTATGACTCCCAGAGTCCGGGTCTTCGCCCCTATTCTTGGATCCTCTTCAGGAAGTCAAATCCTTGTCTTTCATGCCAACATCGAAATAACCGTTTTCCGATCGACTCGGTGGCATACACAGTGTCCTCACTTCGCCTACGGGATAGGGAATTTCTGGTTCAGTAGTCACGCTCTTTCTTCATTTGGCAGTGTGTCTCTCCGGATAGCTTCCTGAGGAGGGAGTACCTTGCATGAGAGAGGAGCGGCTAACTTGGCGCGCGACCGTTGATACTCCGCTGCCAAAGTGTGATTGTGAGCCTCCGTGCCATCCCATAGCCGAATATCCGGCGCTAGTGCTCATCAGGTTGAAACTTTTCATCCCTCGCGCTACATTCCCTCAGCATTGCCTGGACCTTAGTGCGCGCTCCCCTCTACTCCGTTCTCTAATCTAGCTGCAATTTGATGTCAACACCGATGCGTTGGCGTGCAATAACAAGCTGCCTCTAAGGTGGTGTATCATGATGGCTTCCCACCTATCAGGCTCCGTGTGCACGGTCATCTGCACACTCCTCTCAGGACTGCTGGTGACCAGCCCACTGTCTGTGTGCCAGTATTCGTGCACCATCGTCGTACTCGAGGTCCCACCGAATCCTGCTCCACGGCAACTATCCAGAGTAGTTGCGTCGAACGCGCGACAGGTCGACTCTTAGAGGAAATGCCTGACCTGAGGTTTCGATACGTGTCGTGGGCAAAAAGGAGGCATGTGATGAAACACCTATCCACGTTCCTTCCCCCGTCCGTGGCGTTGGTCTCCTTCGTAATGTGTGGAGCTGCGTGGGCACAAACACTTTGGCCCCTCGATGGCGCCGTAACGGATTCCGTATTTTGGGAGCCAACCAACGGCCCCACGGGTCCGGCGATTGAGAGTCTCTCCCGCGGGATGTCGGGAACCATCATCGCGGCGACTTATTCCGGGACGTATCGCATGACGAGCTCACAGAATGTGTGGGAGGGAGGGGGACCCTTCGCCTCAAGTTCCGCAGCGGGACCTGGGGGGGTCTTTTTTGTCGGGTCAAACGGACAATGGCTTTACCGCTCGACCGATGACGGTCTGCACTGGACACAGCTCATCGGACTCGGCCGAAACGTGCGAACGATTGTCGGAACCCCTGGAGAGTCTGCCTTCGCCGGGACTGCAGTAAACGAGCCGGGGGTGGCGAACAAGGGGGCAGTGTTTTATTCCTCAAACCTCGGCACCTCCTGGGTCCAGGTATTTCCGCGTGAAGGGGGCACCATGTCTTTTGCTGTTCAATGTATAGCGATCGATTCGAATGGTCACCTTCTCTTCAGCAACGAGCGAGGCGCCCTGTATCACTCGCCCGATACCGGGAAAACCTATACACTGCCCTCTGACGTGGAGGCGACCACCGGGCTCCTCGTCGGACCGGATGGGACGCTCTTCGCAGCGTCGCGAAGAGGCGTCTTCCGGTCGACTACCCACGGTACGACCTGGAGCCAATCCAACGAGGGGCTGGCTGACACCCTGGTCTCTGCAATTGCTCTCCACATGGGAGGTGAAATCATTGCCGCAACACCTTCTGGTCTGTTCCGATCTACTACGATGGGTTCGACATGGGTAGGGTACTCCTCGGGATTGAAGAATGCCTCCGGTGTGCTCTGGCGATCGGACCAGGAACTAGTAGCCGGCAGCGGTTCGGGGGCGTGGAGATCGACCGACGCAGGTCAATCCTGGCACTGCATCAACACGGGAATGTCGGACGATTATGTCACTGCATTCGGCATCGCTCCCGGCGAGCGGATCTACGCGGGTGTACGGGGCGGGGCCTACTGGACAGAAGATCGTGGCAGGACTTGGGTGCCTTCCCTGGCAGATCTCGGCCCAGAATTTCCGGCCTGGTTCTGCTTCAAGCAGCAGATGTGCTTCGCCGCATGCTCCGACAGCGGCGTCTACCGCTCCACCGACGGGGGGGGCACTTGGTTTCAGGCCAACGTTGGGCTGCCGAAGTACCCCACCCGGACGGTGGGGGTGGCCAACAGCGGAGCCCTTGTTCTCGGCACCTGGGGGGCCGGCGTGTATCGCTCGACTGACGACGGTCTGGCCTGGAGCCACATACCTACCGGTACAGACACCATTGTCACCGCGTTTGCTCGAACGGGAGCCGGCGTGTTGCTTCTCGGTTCAGAAGGAGCAGTACTACGTTCCACCAATGAGGGGCTTTCGTGGGTGTCGTTGCGTTCGGGGCTGCCGACAGGGCGGGTGAGAGGGATAAGTGTGGGAGGCACGGAATATCTCTTCGCTGGATTAGATGACGGCGGTATCTTCCGGTCCACGGATGACGGTGCTTCATGGGCACCATGCAATGTTGGCCTCCCTATAACAGGGACGCATGTCTTTTCTTTGGTGTCCAATCGTGCGGGACACCTTCTTGTCGGCACTAATGAAGGGGTGTACCGCTCCACCAATTCGGGAGACTCCTGGGAGGATCTGAATGCGGGACCGCCCATCCGCCTCACGACCGCCGTTGTCGTTGACTCCGAGGGTTACGCTTATGCAGGAACCGGAGGTGCGGGAGTCTGGAGAAGCGTGGCGCCCACAGTTGTCACCGTTCGCGATGAGCAACCTTCGATCCTGGCAGCGGAGCTCTACCGTAACTACCCTAACCCGTTCAACGCGACAACAATGGTCAGATATCAGCTGCAAGTGGCCAGTAACGTTATGCTCGTGGTTTTTGATATGCTCGGACGGTCGGTCACAGCCTTGGTGAATGAGAGGAAGGAAGCGGGAGTCTACGAGGTCAGTTTTGACGCCTCCGACCTCAGCTCAGGGGTGTATTTCTACAGGCTGACGGCTGGCAACGTCGTACAAACCCGCAAGCTTTTGCTGCTTAGGTGAACGCATCCACCAAGGGAACGCATGCGCCCCGCGCTCTGGCCGTGCTCTTGCATCATACAAGGTTCATCCACCGATCCCACGTCTTGCGGAACCTTACGACGAGGGGCGGTCAATGGATGGCCATCGTTGAGGAGTCGCTCACTAAGACAAGGCCGGACGATGCCTCCGCACCACTATACAATGTGCATCTCCACCTACGCTAGCTGAAACGGGAGTCCATTCTCGACAGGACTCCTCCATGCTATTCGTGAACAGTGGAGGCGCGAGTTTGGGGCCTTTGCCGTCAATACTCGGATGAGAAAGGGGAAGGTTCTTGACTTCAGGCGGATGATGTGGATACGGTTCGAAGTGTTGCCACAAGCCAGATGGCAACGACCGTAAGCACGGAGGACGGTAAGCGGGGAGCAGTCTCCCGGAGCGATGTGTCTTTGAGACTCGTGCCAGAGGGGGAGGGGAGCACCCACTCCGGTTCGAGCCTTCTTGGGAAACACACCTATTGAAGTGGAGTGTTCGTTCAGCTAGCCTGGATGGACGCTTGCACATCCACTCTCTGCGGCACCCATACGCATATCGACCAGTGAACTGGCACATCCAGCATGTCTTCTGGCCCCTGGGTTATGAGGGGGGACTTTTCACGCCATTACGGTATTTGAGAGTGTGTCTCCAAATAGCGTTCTGAGGGGGGAGGGACCTCTGCGATTTGGAGTGGGCGGCTTGGTCAGCTAAGGCGCGGTGATGCACATCAAAGCTCAAATGCTGAGTAACTCTTGATCAGTGGGTTCGAGCCCTGGTGGGCGCACTTGCACAACTCCTTCTGTGTGAAGAAGTTATGCGTTGCCCCCAAGGGATTTCCCTCTTGGCCTGCTTGGACGCCGACTTGTCCTGGTCAACCCCCCCCCCGCGTGGCTGATGGGTACAGTTTCTGGGGAACCTTTGCATCGCCACACTGGTTGATCAGGATGTTGAAGATTCAATAACAGACCGTTCGATTTCAAGGAGGATGTCCATGGCAAACAGGCAACCGGTACTTATCACAGGTGCAACGGGGCAGCAGGGTGGTGCCGTAGCCCGGGAGCTTCTCTCCAGGGGGTTTCCAGTGAGGGCAATGACGAGAAACCCTGGGGGAGAGAATGCGAATGCCCTGCGCAGGCTAGGCGCCGAGGTGGTCACAGGAGACCTGGATGACAGGTCCTCACTTGAGGATGCAGTAAAGGGTATGTGGGGTGCCTTTGCCGTGCAGAATACCTGGGAAGCCGGGGTGGAGGGAGAGGAAAGGCAAGGGAAGCTCTTTGCCGAAGTGGCAAGAAAGGCCGGCATTCAGCACTACGTCTATTCGTCGGTGGGTTCGGCTGACCGCAAGACGGGGATCCCCCATTTCGACAACAAGGCGAGAATCGAGGAGACCGTGCGAGCTCTCGGTTTTCCCTCGTACACCGTCATGCGCCCGGTATTCTTCATGGAGAATCTCGTCTCTCCATGGTTCAAGCCTCAGATTGACCAGGGGAATCTTGCCGTCGGAATGAAGCCGACAACGGTCTTGCAGATGATTGCAGTTCAGGATATCGGGAAGTTCGGCGCCTGGGCGTTTGAGAACCACAATGCTCTCAATGGAGTGGCCTTCGATATTGCCGGTGATGCTCTGACCATGCCCCAGGCGGCGCAAGTCATCAGCTCTGCATCGGGCAAAAAGGTCGCTTTCTTCCAGGTCCCCATTGAAGAGGTCCGCAAATTCAGCGAGGACTTCGCTCTGATGTTGGAGTGGTTTGACAAGGTTGGCTACAACGCCGACATCCAGGGCATGGCCCGAAAGGCCGGTGTCAAAATGACAACCTTCACAGAGTGGGCGGAAAAAGCCCCCTGGTAAGCTTCACTTTCGACTACGCCTCTAGGATGACCAGGATGCCGGGGGAACCTCGCTAATGCCTCCACTTGGTAGACCATTAGCCCTGGGGACGCTGACACTTTTGGCGAGGAGCCACCGCGGTGAGAGGGGGGGTGTCCATTTTTCAAGGATGCCCCCAAAAGGCGCAGCGGGGTAGAGCATGAAACGCAATCAGCACCGTAAGATTTCGCTCCAACACACTGCCGTTGAACCTCACTGCCCTCCGAGGCCCGTGCACCAAGACATGCCGACGCCAGAGCAATCGTGGTGCGTTCACATCCTGAAGCTTGGCGAGGTATCGCGAGATTGACACTCTTCTGGGGGGAGAGTATATTCTCGCAGGATTCCTACCACCTCAGGTCACACAATGCCCGGCAGAGTTGCGATCATCCTTATCGTTGCAGCTTTGTCCAGTGTCGCCTTGCGTGCGCAGGCCCGCAAGGCGATGTATTCAGCGGAACCCAATCACTTAGAGATTGTCGATCGGGCGCTTGAGCTTGCACTACAGATGGGCTTCGCCGAATCTAGCCCGTCGATCGAGGACATCCGGGACCGCCTGCGGACGGGGGCGTACGAGGAGGACTTCGCGCCAATCCCCGGGATTGTCGGGGAGCATTTCCCCTCCCCTTGGACACAGGGCCCCACGTTCGATTTCTACGGACTGATTGGCGTTGCAAGAATCCCGTACGGAGAACTCACCGATCCGTTCAGCGGCTGGGCCCGCGGGCTTTCGCACGGGTACGATCCTGGAACGCACTTCAGGTGGCCGGGAGCAAGGGGTACGCCACTGGAGTGGGCAGCCTCGGCGGAGAACACGTTTAGCTGGGATCACGCCATTTCACTGTACCGCGAGGGAAAGAAGAGTGAAGCCTACGAGTGTCTCGGGCACATCCTCCATCTCCTTATGGACCAGTCAGTGCCGTCGCATGTTAAGGTCGTGAACCACGGCGGTTTCCTGAACCGTAAGGGGGCGGGGAGTTTGCTTGACCCGGATCTCGCAAGCGTCATCGTGGACGAGTACGAAAGGGCCCTTGCTGGCGGGCTCGAGATTAGCGGTGTGGTAGGAGTCATTCCGGATCTGCTCGGAACGTTTCGAACGGCGCTCCTGCGCGCGGACAGCTCTAGAGTGCCGAGGTTTGCCACTTGGACGGACTATCTGCAGAACCTGGCTCTGGTGACTGCCGGACTTTCCGTCGTGAATACTTACTATCAGGCGCCCACAGCGAACGGAGAATTCGGTCAGTACAAACAGGGAAACGGCGAAATTGTGTTGCCCGGGCAGTTCGGTGGTCCAACTCCACCTGCGAAGATCGGAGACAGGTGGACCCAGTTCGGTGGGTATTCAACAGCAGCGTGGCCGGGCGGGACGATCATTCCTCAGGATTCACTCGTGTCAATCTGTGACACAATGGTGCCGAAAGCCGCTGAATACTGTGCCGGACTAATACTCTTTTTTGAACTCAATGTCGTGACGGAGATACGGGATAAGGGTTCGGTGCCATCCGGGTTCATGCTCTTTCAGAACTATCCGAACCCGTTCAACCCGTCGACAGTGGTCCGTGTTCAGCTGCCAGGCGTTAGCGACTTGCGCCTCCGTGTGTTCGATTGCCTAGGGAGAGAAATTGCCAAGTTCGTTGAGGGCAGACATGAAGCCGGTACGTATAGCTTCACCTTCGACGGGGCGGGCCTGCCGAGCGGCGTCTATCTCTGCATCATGCAGGCAGGCGACTTCGGCGCGGCGCATCGGATGCTGCTCATGAGGTGAAACACCGATCGCTTGCACAACTCTTGTTCAGTCCCACCGAACGGTTCTTATGCGGGGTCGTCCTACTTCGCGTCGATGGTACGTGCGAGGATTCGACCCGCCAACAATGGCGGCGGAGCTTTTCCCCGCCCCGCTCTTCATGAGCCCACAGAATCTTCGTTGACGACGACAGCATACTTTGAAAGAAATTGCTGCCGCCGCTGTGAAGACTCCAGCGAGCTGATTGCAGCTATGTGCGGGCGCACTTACTCCGGGTAGGGGGCTACGACATCAATACCCACAAAATGTACAACTCCCAACAGTCGCTCCCTACTCTCCATCACATACTCCGGCTTCGGATCCTCTGATTGGAGGATTTCAGTAATCACTGCGCCGACTTCTTCGGGTGTAGACTCCTGCAATCCGACACCGAAGGAGGCCGAGCGGAATAGAAGGATGGAGATGTCTGCTTCCTTCGCTGCTTGGGGATCGAGCAATCTTGCAGAGCGGAAATGCTCAAACGCCTGTCGGTGACTTGTGGGACTCCCGGTCGCTCTCGCCCGAGAGCCTCCACCAGGTGACTTTTCTATTTTCCGATCGCGGGCTCCCGCGAAGTTACCGACACATGAACGGATATGGGAGCCATACATACAGCTTCATCAGTACGAAGATTGAATGATTCTGGGTGAAGTTCCATTTCAAGACTCTTCAGGGAATCCAGACGCTGGCCAATGACGAGGCCGAGGCGATAATCGCAAAGGATCGAGAAAGCCACCAGCGCGATCTGTTCGAGTCGATTGCGAAGGGGGATTTCCCCAAATGGCGCCTGATGGTACAGATCATACCTGAAAAGGACGCCGACAAGAACCCGTACAATCCGTTTGACCTCACCAAGGCCTGGCCGCACGGTGACTTCCCGCTCCAAGAAGTGGGAATCATGGAATTGAAGAAGAACCCGAAAAACTACTTCGCCGATGTAGAGCAGTCTGCTTTCTCGCCGGCCAACGTGGTACCCCGGTATGAGCCACAGTCCCGATAAGATGCTTCAGTTCCGCATGTCTCTGATGCGGAGGCGCACCGTTGCCGCATCGGCGTGACCTACGAATCGCTCCCAGTGAATCGCCCGCGTGTGCCGGTCGACACCTATCATCGAGACGGGCTCATGCGCTTCGATGGGAACGCAGGCGGAGCGGTCAGTTACGAGCCGAATTCTATGGGCGGCCCCGTGGAAGACGCCAAATACAAGGAGCCACCGCTTGCGCTCGCGGGTGACGCCGATCGTTATGATCATCGTGAGAGCAACGACAATTTCACTCAGGCTGGCATCCTATACTGGCTGATGACAGGGGAGCAGCGCGACCGTCTGCACCGGGCGATCGCGGGTGCAATGGATGGCGTTCCCCGGGAGATCATCGAGCGTCAGCTGGGACATTTTGCCAAAGCGGATCCTGCGTATACCAGTGGTGTGAAAAAAGCCCTCAGGTGATGATGAGGTCTCCGGACCTTCCGAACCACCGCTAGGCGGTGGCAATTTGGGCCGGCCGTCCCGTTCGGAGGACCCGAGTCCACTCCATGTTCGCGCCCGTCGAGTCACGGCGGGCTCGTGTGCTCACCGGGGGTCCAGTCTCCTGGTCAAGATCCTGACCCCTGGGGGGGGAGGACAGGAGGGACAGCCTACAGGAAGCGACGGAGTAGACCCCTTTCGCGTGTCGAGGTTCTTTCCCTTCGCAGGTCGCCAAATGCGTTGTCTACCCAGTGCGAACCAGGCCCTCCGGGTCCACATACCGGAGTTGCGCTTCCCCCCCCGGGGCTGTATCTTGAATTATTCTCCGTGGGTCAGTACTTCAGTCCTTTCCGCTCTGCCCTACACAACCCATCATCTCGAGGGAGATCCTCCGATGGAGCATACCTACGAGTCGCTCAAGAAGATGAATGTAGCGCAATTGAGGGAGATTGCGTCTGGCGTTCAGCATGAGGCTGTTGCCGGATATTCCACGATGCATAAGGAGAAGCTGGTTCCGGCCATCTGTCACGCACTGGGCATCCTCGACCACGTCCATCATGAAGTAGTCGGGGTCAACAAACTGACAGTGAAGGCAGAGATCCGAAAGCTGAAGAAGGAGCGAGATGAAGCCCTGAAAAGCGGAGACCGGAAGCACTTCAAGGAGACGTTACGCCGCATTCACGATCTGAAGGTAAAGCTCCGTCGTGCCACGGTGTGATTTCTCCTCGGGCCGTAACCAAGCAGTGCGTGGAGGATTCGTTCCATGAGATGGATCGCTCGCGGAGCACAGTGGTTTCCGGTGTGTCCAATCGTATTGGTTGTATGGGCCAGCACCCAGAGTGTAGGGTTGGCCCGGGATCCCGGTCAGGACGGACTCCCGGTGGACAGTGTGTTACGCAGTGGTGCACGGGCTCTCGAGTTGGGGGAGACCGAGCTGGCCCGTCGCTTCTATGAGACTGTGCTCGAGGCGGATGAGAACTCTGTCGACGCGTTGTTGGGGCTAGGGAGGACTGCACTTGAGGAACGGCAATGGGGAGATGCCACCGGATACTTTGATGAGGCTCTGGATCTCGACAGTGCAAATATTGCTGCTCATTATGGTGCGGCCATCGCCTATAGGGAAGCAGGCACGCAGGTTGCGCTGATCTTTCGGATGTCCAAGTGGGATGAGGCAGAAGACCAGTTCACCTGGGTCTTCGCCCGTGATTCTCTGTACCATGACGTAATATTCGAGTATGCGGTTTTCCGACGGTATCGCGACGACTATGACGGTGCATTCCGTCTGGGGCACCGTCAGCTGGAGCGGAAGCCCGAGTCGCTCGGAGGCCAGCTTGGACTGTTCAAGCTCTACAGGGCGTTTCTCTCGGAAGGGTCGCCGGCGTCGATTGAGGCACACCTTGAGGCAGACTCCACCACGCATGGAAGGTACTTCCTTGGCGAATACTATCGACGGACAGACCGCCTCGACCGAGCTGAGGAGATTTTTCGACGTCTTCTCGTCACCGGGTATGCGATTCCGGTCCAGCCGGTGTATCTCTCCCTGGCGATGGTTGCCGCTGACCGAGGGGACCCCGGGGGGGCGGAGCGTTTCTACTGGAGGGCTGTGGGCGAAATCGGCTCACTACTCGGGCCCGCTCTGCTCTTCGAACATCTGAAGCACATCCTATCCGACGAAGAAGTCCGTCTGTTTCGGTCGTTGACTTCCGATCGTGCGAAAGCGGAGTTCTTCCGCAGCTTCTGGGCGAGGCGCAACCCGACCCCGGCAGCGCGCATCAATCCGAGGCTCGCTGAGCACTTTCGACGCTATCGCCACGCGGAACAGGAATTTGAATACTGCGGGTTTCGCAGCTGGTTTGACAACCCCGATCAGCTGAAGACTCTTCAATTCCCAGCCTCGTTTCGCCTCAACCACGAATTCAATGACATGGGTCTCATCTACCTCCGCCACGGTGAGCCTGACGATATCCGGAGAACGATGGGGGGGAGCAACCTTGATCAGGCCTGGATCTACTTCCCACGTCCTGGCCATCCGCAGCGTATCTTCAACTTCATGTTGAAGAATGATACTGGAAACAACTGGCGCCTGGCAAGTTTGCCGGAAGACCCGGAGATGATCGAGGAACTGGCGATGTTCGACAACCGCTTTCGTGAGCTCCTGCGGGCGAGCCCGGTGGAGCGCTTGCAAAGGGAAGACGCGGTGATCGTGGAGTCACGGGACAATGTTCTCGAGGCTCTGCAGACCGATGTCCACACCTGGAAGCGGGAGGTACGGTCCTTTGCCTTTCCACATTCGATCGATAGTTTCCGTGGTGAAGGTAACCGATCACTAGTGGATATAAGCTATGGGTTGCCACTTGGGCCCATTGCAGCGGAGCTCGCCGGGCAGGAGCGAACCGTTCCGGTAGAGATTGGCCTCACCATCGGTCGCCCGAACGAGCCCCCGGCCATCTCCAGGCTTGACACGGCGCAACTCGGGTTACATTCGGCTTCTGAGGGGGCCTACATTAGCTTGTACCGCTACCGACTTCCACCCGATACCTATCGTTTTGCCATGCACGCTGCGCCGGTGGGGCTGGACCTCATTGCTCGGTGGTCACAGACTGTGGATATTCGGGATTTCCGGTCCGAGGAGCCGATGGTCAGCGACATCCAGTTCCTTCTCCCGTCGTCTCAGGAACCAGCCATTGAAATCGAAGGGATCAAAGTCGTGCAGAGCCCCTTCAACTCGATTCCCGAGGACCAGCCTCTGTATGTTTATGTCCAGGTCTACAATCTCGTGAAGGATGCGACGGGGAAGACAGCTCTCAGGGTTGAGTTCGCTGCGACACCGGGGGAGGAGTCCGATCCCGAGGATGAGATCGTCCTGGCAATCAAAGATCTGGAGGGTACGGAGGAGTCTGCAGCAGTCTTTGAGGTTCTGGATCTGGAGGAGCTGGGAACCGGTACTTTTCGTCTCAGCGTGCGAGCGACGGACCGAAAGCGTGTTCAGACGGTGCGCGCAGACCGGCGCTTTGACGTCGTGAGCCCATGACGGGCAGAACGGAAGCCCTGTGCCTCAGAGGGGCACGGCATAGCTCACCCCAAGGGCAAAGGTGATCACCTGGCTTGTTGTGACTGAGACGGTGGTCCCTGAACCCGCATAGCTGACGTATTCGGAGTCCTTCACGAAACTGTATCGGACCCCCGCATCCAGAGAAAACGACTCCTGAATGGGGATCAGGAGACCCACACCAAGACTTCCCCCGGGCTCACTTCGGAACTCCGATCGCTCAGGAACGGGTGTCACCACCGCTCCGTCGATGATACTTCCTGAGGCCTTTGTCCAGTAAGTGAAGATCCCCACTTCGAGGTCGCCGTAGAAACGAACGCCCCGCGGGGGAGAGACCAGCCTGATGCTCAGCATGATGGGGAAAGCTGCCAGATTTCCGTCCACCTCGACCGATCCAGTCCCGCCCTGAAATTGGTACTGTTTGGTAATTGCATCTGCATCGAGACTGTACGAATAGAAGCCGAGAACGAATGCCAGCCGCAGCTGGGGCTCGATGTCGTAGAACGCACCTGCACGGAGGCCGAAGCCGGGGGTATAGAACGATGCATTCTTTCCCGTTGCCACCGAGACGATTGGGCCACCTTCGAACCCATAGGACTGCTGGGATTGGGAACGGGCATCGGGCCAGGCGTTCAGCATAAGGAGTGTGATGAGGAGGTATGCGTTGCGCATGGGGGAGCTCCCTGTCGTGTGTCTTCTCTGCGCTGGGTGAGTCATGGCAAGGTTCACGAGTATAGAAAAATCCTCCCATGAATGCCACATTCTGTCCTCCTCTGCGGCCAGTTGAATCTACCAGCGTTGCTTTTGAGTGCAGGCGGGCCTATCTTGGATTGATGCAAGCAGACCGTGCATGCGCTGCACCTTTCGAGGCACCGAAGCCAATGTGCGGGTGAACTCAATACTCAGGAGATCTCGCCATGGAGACAAGCTGGCGCGTCGCAGCATTGCCTCTGGTATTTGCCCTGACTCTCGCTGCATGTAAGGATGATGACCCGGTGGGTCCGATTGAGGGTGCCCCTCCTGCTGAACTCGTGGGGACCTGGAGTATGCAATCGGCAACCGTCGATGGTCAGCCCGCAAGCCTTGCCGATGTGTTGGAGTGGGATCCGAACACGGCATCATCGGAGTTTACGGTTGAGACCTCCGGGATCTACACCTACCGGGAGCTCGATGGACAGGGAGTGCCGACCTTTCTTGCCGCGGGGACGATCACGATCTCTGGCAATGGGTTCACGATCTCGGTCAGCAGTGTCAACGGGACTCCTATTCCGGCACAGAGACAAAGCGGAACCTGGGAGCTCATCCAGGGGGAACTTCGCCTCACTACACAGGAGGATTTCCAGGGTTCGATGGTCACGGTTGTAATAGTATGCGTAAGGAAGTAGCCCAAGACTCTGATCCGGTTTTTCGCGAGCGCCGGAATGGTGGCTTTCCATTCACTACGGGAAGGGGCATGAGAAACACCGCGGCCAGGGGAGTACAGGTTGTTGCGTGGCTGGTTCTGCTCCTCGGGAACGGGCAGGCAGGGGGACAGGGTCTGACCCACGGCGTCGTTGTTGGTGGGGTCACGGAAAGTTCTGCCCGGTTCTGGCTTCGCAGCGGGATCGAAGCGCAGCTCGAGGTTGAGATCTCGAGCGACAGCTCCTTCAGCGCTTCGTTTCTCTCCACCTCCGTGAGAGCGAGTGCCGAAGCGATGTTTGCCGGCTTGGTGGAGGTGTCCGGCCTTGCCCCGCAAACGCGCTACTACTATCGTGCGGTTATCGACGGGATCAGGCACAACAGGGTCGGAAGCTTTTCGACCTTCCCCGAGCCTCGGACGCCGGTGACCTTCACATTTGCCTTCGGCTCCTGTCAGCAGAGCGGGTCTCTTCTCCCGTCGGGAACAGAACCGGGGAATGTGTTTCGTGAGGTGGTGGCTGCGGGACCGCTCTTCTTCCTCCAGATCGGCGACTGGGGATATCCGGATACGACGGACTCCTTGCCCACTGACAGTGCCTTCTTCGCGGCCGATTTTGCACGGGTGCAGGCGAGCTATCGGACGAAGTTCGACCCGGACTACCTGATGGACTCCCTGTTCCAGATCGCAGCGGTAGCCTATGTCTACGATGACCATGATTTCATGAACGACAATGCGTCGGCCCTCACCTCAGCTTACGCTCTTGCCTATCGTCCCAATCCCTACGGCGACGATTTTGTGATCCGTGAGGTGATGAATCCACCGGGGGCACGGGAACATAGCATTCGTGCCTACAGGGAAAACATGCCCTCGTACCCTCTGGTCAACGAAAGCAGGGGAATCTATCAGAAGTTTAGCTGTGGTTCGGCAGACTTCTTCCTTCTGGATTTGCGTTCCCAGCGCAGTTCAAACCTCGAGCCTTTTGAGAAGAACCCCCAGACACAGCTCTGGGAGTTCACGCCGGGGCCAGAGCACAGTATCCTGGGGCGGGACAATGCGCCGGGCGGTGGCGAGAGTCAGTTTTCCTGGCTGCTGCGCGAACTGCGAACTTCTACCGCGACGTGGAAATTTCTGGTCAGCTCCGTTCCCTTCAACCAGGGGTTCAGAACCGCGATTGACGCCGGCGTCTTCTTTCAGGACTTCCCGATCAACGACCCGCTTGTTCCTCCCGGGGCGAGTCTTCTTGCGGTCTCCTTGGAGCTGGCCGACAAATGGGTGGGATTCCCGTCGGATGCTGACAGTCTGCTTTCGTTGCTCTCGGCGGAAGGAATCCAGGGCGTGATTGTGCTCAGCGGCGACTCGCACACTGCAGCCATCGATGATGGCACCAATGCCGGTCTGCCGGAGATCATGGCAGGGGGGCTGGACATCACGAACTCCAGGATCGTGAAGTTGCTTGATGACTTTGCGATCAAGATCTGGAACAAGGGGGGGCAAGGCCTCACCACCGACGAGTTCAACAATGCGTTCGGCAAGATCACCGTGTTCGGAGAGGATTCTGTGCGCCTCTCTCTTGTCGATGAATTCGGGACGGAATTTGCCACCCACACCGTTGTGCGGACTGTCACAGGTCTCGACGTGGCCGATGCCTTAACGCCAACTGGCTATGCTCTCCGACAGAATTTCCCGAACCCGTTTAACCCTTCCACGGTAATTGAATTCGTGCTTCCTGTCCGAGCCAGGGTACGATTAACGCTCTACTCCTTGCTCGGGCAAGAAGTGGCGGTACTGCTGGACGATGTGCGCAATGCTGGAACGCACCGGTTCGAACTGAAGCGCACCGATCTTGCGAGCGGTACGTATTTCTACAGGCTCGATGCTATAGAGGAATCTGGCGGCCGGTTTGCCAAGACGAGGGCACTGACGCTCGTTCGGTGAGCGCCGGACCCGGCAGGCCGGGAGGTCAGACGACTCTGGCCAGTCGTGGGTGCGAGTAAGGATTCCCCGCCACCAGGGGACGGCTTCGATGCACCAATTTTCTCCTCCCGAGATCGCTCGCGCGTGGAATTCCTGAGAGTGTAACTCATCGCGACGTTCCTTCCCGCTCACAATTTGGTGTGGCATGATGGAATCCCTGGAGCAGTTTCTTCTAGCCGCAAATGAGATCGCCTGGGGTTGGCCGATGCTGGTTCTGCTCTTTGGCACTCACATCTTCCTCACCGTGCGCCTCCGATTCATCCAGCGCTATATCGGGAAGGCGATCAAAATCTCTCTCGGGAGAACGCGTGAGGGAGCGGGTGACATCAGCCAATTTGGCGCGCTTACAACTGCGCTGGCGGCGACCATTGGCACGGGCAATATCATTGGGGTAGCGACAGCCATCACCGCGGGTGGGCCAGGGGCGGTCCTCTGGATGTGGCTGACGGGGGTGTTTGGAATTTCAACAAAGTACACCGAAGCGGTGCTGTCGGTGAAATACCGGATCGTGGCCAGGGACGGCTCTATGGCGGGTGGCCCGATGTATGTCCTGCAGCACGGGATGAAGGCTAAATGGCTTGGGATGGTGTTTGCCGCGCTTGCGGCCTTCAGCGCCTTCGGCATTGGCAACATGGTCCAGTCACACTCCATCGCGACGATGATCACTGAGGCATATGCGATTCCTCCGGTGGTGACTGGAGTGGTCCTTGCGATTCTGACTGCTGCCGTGATTCTCGGAGGGATCAAGGCGATTGCCAAGGTGTGCGAGCGGCTCGTCCCGCTGATGGCCATTTTTTATGTGACGGGATGCCTCCTCCTTATCGTCCTGAATCTCGAGGAAATACCGCATACGCTCGAGCTGATTTTCACGAGCGCGTTTTCGGGTCATGCGGCTGCGGGCGGCTTTCTGGGAGCGGTGCTGCGCGATGTCATCCGGGAGGGGATCTCGAAGGGTCTGTTCTCGAATGAGTCCGGCCTTGGTAGCGCGCCGATCGTCGCCGCGGCGGCGCGCACACGAAATCCGGTTCGCCAGGCACTGGTTTCTGCGAGCGGCACCTTCTGGGATACCGTTGTTGTCTGCGCGATCACTGGGATCACGCTCGTGAATTCCGGGGAGTGGCTGAGAGGACATGAAGGAGCGGCACTCACCCATGCTGCCTTCTCAGGCCTGCCGGTCATTGGCTCAACAATCCTCGCGGTGGGACTTCTAGCCTTCGCCTTCTCAACGATTCTTGGATGGGCGTATTACGGGGAGAAATCCGCTGAATATCTCTTCGGCACGGCTGCCGTGCGGTGGTACCGCTGGGCGTGGGTTGTCCTGGTTCTGCTGGGCTCGTCGCTTTCCCTTGAGACGGTCTGGTCGTTCGCCAACGTCGCCAATGCCCTGATGGCGCTCCCCAACCTGGTGTCCCTGCTTGTTCTCAGCGGGGTTGCTGTTGCCGAGACGCGGCGCTATCTCTGGAGCGGTAAGATCGATGATCAAGCAGAAGGGCCTGTGCCGAACGACGTACATGAAAGGGGAAGCTGATGCTCCGGAACGAACCGCAAATCTCAGTAGGGATCATGGAAGGTGTGGTTCAGCTTCGAGGCCGATTCAGCGGTGTCTTTCGGACCTCTGACGGGAGCGCGCTGCAGGGACCGTTTGTGGCAGAGTCGGGAGCCGGCGGTCTCAGCCTCAGTGAACATCACGGACCCATGAGCATTCGTACGGGAGACGAGGTGCTGTGCAGTCCGAGTCCCGGCAGCGATTTTCTTCTTCACGAAGTGGTCATCGGCCTTCAGTTTCACTGGGAGAGGAAGGAAGATCAGCGGTTTGAAGGTGCTCTGCATCTTGTCCGCAGGCCGGATGGTACGCTCACCGTGATCAACCGGGTCCCCCTTGAGCAGTACCTGAAGAGCGTGATTTCATCGGAGATGAGCGCGACCTCACCGCTTGAGCTCCTGAAGGCCCATGCCATTGCGTCGCGAAGCTGGCTTGTGGCGATGCTAGAACGCCAGCAAGGAGCCAGACGTGCCGAAACTCCATCTGAGTCACCGGATGAGATCACTCGTTGGTACACCAGGGAGGATCACGACATCTACGATGTCTGTGCAGATGATCACTGCCAGCGCTATCAGGGAATCACCAAAATCATCACACCAGGGGCAGGCGCTGCGGTCGACGCCACCAGGGGGACTTTTCTCGTTCATGGAGAGGAAATCTGTGATGCGCGGTACTACAAAGCCTGTGGCGGCCTCACCGAGGAATACCAGACTGCGTGGGAAGAGGTAGCGATTCCCTATCTGAGGAGCGTTTCCGACGGTCCTTGTGAATTCCCCCCCGTCACGACAGAGGAGGAGGCCCTGCACTGGATTGCGTCTTCTCCGGATGCCTACTGTAATACTCAGGATCCGAACCTTCTGCGTCAGATTCTCCCTTCCTTCGACCAAGAGACCGTAGATTTCTTCCGTTGGGAAGTCAGCTACGAACGGAAGGAACTGGAAGAGATTCTCCGAGAGCGTTCCGGGATCGATTTCGGGACGCTGCTGAGGATTGTCCCCCTTCAGAGAGGGCCGTCGGGCCGGATCAGACGGCTGCGGATCGAGGGTTCTCGCCGGACGGTCGTTGTCGGAAAGGAGCTGGAAATACGGCGGTGGTTGTCGCGCTCTCATTTGTACAGTTCTGCCTTTATTGTCCTTCTTGAAGGGGAAGGGGAGGGAGGACCCGCTCGGATTCGGCTGCACGGAGCAGGGTGGGGCCATGGAGTGGGGCTTTGTCAGATCGGTGCGGCAGTTATGGCAACGCGCGGTCACACAGCGGAACAGATTTTGATGCATTACTTCCCCGGCTCACGGGTGGAGAAGTTGTATTGAGAAGAGGGGTGGAGGTGGGAGGTTCGAATCTGCGAGGACGATCTCTCAGCGTTTCATGAATCAGCCTGGAGACATCTTGGTACCTGGGCTGTGAGGAATGACGCAGGCGGTTGCGTCTGGCTGGAATGAATGGTATATTTAACGTCTGCATGCCTGGGTTGATTTCCTAGGCATTTTTGTTAGGCGCGCTGAGAATTCGGAATCCATGGTGACTGAGCCCGCAATTGACTGGGATAGATCAGAGATCCTCTCGGGAGCACGCAACCACTTCGTCTGCACCACCAGCATGCCCTTCGACGTGCTCCAATTCTCCGGGCACGACGCCCTCGACCTTTTGCATCGACTTTCGACCAATGCGATCGTGGATATGCGGATTGGAGAGGCACGGGAGACAATTCTCACCACAGAGAAGGGCCGGATCGTTGATCTCATTCTTCTCTCACTCTTTCACGATGGGCTCTTTGCCCTTTGCTCAGCAGGCAGAGGCAGGGCCGTGGTTGAGTGGGTCAAAAAGTTTATTATTACAGATGACGTGACAGTCGAGCCACCAATTCCTTGGAATACAATAACTTGTCTTTTTGGACCTCACTCTATTTCTACAATCAACGACGCCTTCGGAATATCCCTGGTGCGTAATGGCTGTGCAGTTGACGCAAGGCGTGACATGCGTCTAATCTCCGTAGAGAATGCGAGAGGTACGCGGGTGGTAATTCTAGGAGCTTCGGGCGCACCGGCTTCGATTCTGCATGAAATCGACGCTGACCCTGTTAGCTCGGAGCAGACGGAGCTTCTGCGCATTCTTCTCGGCATGCCACGGGGGCCGAATGAACTCAATGATCAGTTTAACCCGTACGATGTGGGTCTCCAGGATCTGATCTCGTTCACCAAAGGATGCTATGTCGGCCAGGAGGTCATTGCCCGAATAGACAGCTACAACAAGGTTCGCCGGGGTCTGGTGGGCGTGGAGTTACTCGACGGACACATCGTGTTGCAGCCAGCAGCGATTACTGACGAAGGGGGGGAGATTGGACGACTCACGAGTTCCGCGACCGACAATGGCCTCACTCGTTCCTTTGGACTCGGTGTTGTCAACCTTGAGGGGGTTTCAGCTGGGCATCCCGTCAATGTGCTCTCCGATCGGGCGGTGGTGCCAGGCCGCATTGTGAAGCTCCCTGCAGATCTTCGACAATCGTGAAAAACGTCCTTACACGCGACGATATCGAACGCTGGCGTGACCGCGTCCACCGCCGTCGTCCCGAGCTCTCAATTGCCTCGAAGCGCCAGGCATTGAAATTCATCAATGATGTTGGATTCTGTTTTGCATTCAAGTCCGAACACTCCGAATTGCCCTGCCTCTGGCATGCTGCTGTAGGCGCGAGGAATCCGATCCTCCCGGAGCATACCCATCATGATCCCTACATCTCGTTCGTGTGGGAGATGAAGGAGGTCTTGCCCGCGGAGCGGAAAGCGTACTATGGGAAACTCCTGAAGCGGCGGCCAACGATGGTGTCGCTGGAATTCCTGCCGTTTTTCTACGTTCTCTCCGGCAGAACGGGGACAAAGGATGAGTATCTGCGAGAGTTCGGTAAGGGGAAGCTCTCGCGGCTGGCCAAGGAAATCATGGATGCGTTGTATGACGACTGGCCGCAGTCGACAAAGGGCCTAAAGCTTGCAACGGGGATGAGCGGGAAAAGAGACCGGACTGGCTTTGACAAGGCTATGGCTGAGCTCCAGGAGGGGATGTACATTGCCAAGACGCGCGAGGATCATGATCCATTCTCATTTGTTTGGGCTCCGCTCACACGCTGCTTTCCAAAGGAAATTCGCAAGGCAAGGAGAGTCAACGCTGAAGAGGCTCGCGAAGTCATTCTTGAGCAGTATTTCCGAAATCAGCTTATCGGCACGGTCCTTTCCATTCAGAGGATGTTCCGTTGGAACCGGCAGGACATCTTCCGAGCTCTGGGGCGTCTCGTCCAGCGCGGGGCGATTAGCCCCGGCATTACTGTTGTGCATGAATCGGGCCGATACTACTGTCTGGTGAATAGGAGGAAGTAGTCCCGTAGTGAAAAAACTCACGAAGCCACCCAAGGCGTACAAGAACCTCGAGTTTCTTAACAGCCCAGATGCCAGGATCATCCGCATGCTGTCGGAGTTCCTGGAGCCCCAGAGGAGATTCCGCGCTGAGAACGTCAGGAACACCATTGTCTTCTTCGGGTCTGCACGAGTCAAGCCCCGAAAAGATGCCAGCAGAGAGCTCGCCGGCCTCACCAAGGCTGCGAGCAAGGCTGGCCGTCATTCCAAAGCCCTCACCGAGCGTCTGCGCGAGGCGGAGATGCAGATCCAGATGTCACGATACTATGAGGACTGCATTGAGCTGGCCCGTCTTCTGACTGCGTGGTCCCAAACTCTCCCGAACCCAAATACTTTTGTTGTGTGCTCGGGTGGCGGCCCCGGAATCATGGAGGCCGCGAACCGAGGTGCATATCTTGCGGGAGGACAATCCGTTGGTTTGAATATCAGCCTCCCGTTTGAGCAGTTCGCAAATCCTTACATTACCCCGGGCCTGAATTTCGAGTTTCACTATTTTTTCATGCGCAAGTTCTGGTTTGTCTATCTTGCGAAAGCGCTGGTGGTGTTTCCCGGGGGGTTTGGGACGATGGACGAACTCCTGGAACTACTCACACTGCTGCAGACCGACAAGATCAAGAAGAAGGTTGCAGTTGTAATCTACGGCTC
>Ga0209536_100004364_pt1 | contig 22352 bp, 16 predicted proteins | sample DeeMarSeWOR28_12_FD_187461 | JGI IMG/M metagenome (GOLD analysis project Ga0209536, IMG submission 187461) | Marine sediment microbial communities from White Oak River estuary, North Carolina - WOR-2-8_12 (SPAdes) (version 2) | ecosystem: Environmental > Aquatic > Marine > Intertidal zone >... | reverse complement strand
ATTGGTCAGAATAATATCGGCACCGGCCTCCACATAACTCCTGGCAATATCAAGAACATCCTCCGGACGGTCCAGGTTCCATGATTCGGGACATTCATCCACTTTCAGGCCCTTCTGGTGCAAAAAGGTGCCCCAGGCACCATCCGAGACCAGGACTTTTCCCTCGGTGATTTTATCAAGTATTTTTCCCATAGATCAATTATTCTTATTTCCTGCAATATCTGTTTCTGCCGGTATGCTCTTTATAAGCACGCCACCGGAGATCCCCTCCCTGTCCCAATCAGTCCCCGGCGAGGTCCGGATCATCAGTGCCAGATGGTTGTCACGGGTATAAAATATAATATCCGAGACATCCAATTCATACACTGCTTCATCCCCGTGGAAATCAGCTATCTGATCCTCATTCAGGTAAAGCTCCACTTCAGGCGCCGCGCCATTGATTTGCAGCCCGATCTTTCGGTCTTCCCAGTTCTCGGGAAGGGTGAATCTGCAATGAAACCAGAGAACGCCTTTATCCTTTTTCTCCTGAAAATGATCCGAGGCCATGGCCGGGATCCTGACCAGTTTCCCCATACCGCGGTGAAGGTCCTCCCATCCGCAGGAGGGTCCCTTCTGGACGGATTCAGCGGATGTATCATACCAGAGGTTCCACTGGTAAAAGCCCAGGTCCAGGGTGTCCGGATCATACCTGTGACTGCAGGCAGCCAAGAAGTTCAGCAGCAGTAAAGGCAGCAGCAATACTAAATTAAAACCCGGTAGTTTCATCATATCCCGCTAAGATACTAATATCCCTGCAGGTTCAGGCGTACTTTATCCAGACTTTCGTTGGAACCCACCAGGGTTACCATATCTCCAAGTCTTAGCCGTGTATAACCATGGGAAATAATGGGGTGGTCTCCCCGTGTCACTGATAATATGATCACATCGGAAGGCAAACGAAGATCCCTCAGGGTCAGCCCATGGAAATCAGAGTTCCGCAATTCGATATCAATGGTATCCTGTCCCTCATCCATACCCAGTAAAAGGGAAGTGGCTATGGGCGATCGTATAAAATGCTCCATCAGGGCCACCATGGCCGTTACCGGATCGATCACCATAACTCCTATCTGGTGGAATTTCTTATAGTATTCCCTGTCGTGCAACCTGACGATAAGGTTTTTGGTGCCGAAATGTTCGTAAGCGGTTTCACTGATGGCATAGTTCAATTCATCGGATAGCAAACAAAGAATGGTATCGGCATTCTCAGCGCTGAATTTCCTTAAAGAAAGGTGATCCGATCCCTGGAATTCGTGAACTACAAATTCCTTGTTTCCCAGTACCTCCACTGTAGGATCCTGTACCACGAATTCCACCTTCCACTTCTGCTGCCTTAATTGCCGGGCCAGGGCCAGAGCCTGGTTTTCCCAGCCGAAAATCAGGACCTTTTGTTCCACATCAAAGGTGCCGTCAGGTTTAACATGCACTTCATCGGCCAGGTGCAGGGCCCACTTGAACAGTGGGGGACCCACAATCTGGTTCAGCACGATTACCGAGATCATGATGGTGGCGAACTCGGTTCCCCAGCCGGAATACTCCGTAGCAATGATGGTGGCAAGCCCCACACCAACGCCGGCCTGCGTTACATAGGGCATCCACGATATTCTCCTGAAAACACCGGGATCCCCGGCCAATGCACTCCCTGTGAAACCTGCCAGGAAAAGGGATAATAAACGTGCCCCGAAAATGATCAGGGTTATGAACCACAGAGCGGCTAACACCTCAAGGGAGATCAGTGCACCGGTGAGGGTAAAAAAGAGGATATACACGTAGGGCCCCAGTTCCTTTACAAACCTTGTGAAATCGTTTCTGTACACGGAATAATTGGTTACAAGAAAGCTGCCAACAATGCAGATAAGAAGAGGCTCCACATGCAGTTCCAGTCCCAGGTACATGCTGGAGTGTTCACCTAGCACATTGGTGAACAGGTAAACTGCAAAACCAGTTAGCAGGATCAGTCCCTTTTTTAACCATACCAATCCCTTGAGCCTGAGTATGGCCCTGAGAATGATCCATATCAAAAATCCAAATCCGAATGCAGCCGCTAGTTCTACAAGGACCTGAACAATAAATACGGGCCTGAAACTTATTTCCTGTATCAGGGATTTTGACAATGTGAATATAATGGCAAATAGTATAATGACCCCGAAGTCCTTTATCACGGTCACGCCCAGCGCCGTCTGGGTAAAAGGGCCCCTGGCCCGCAATTCATCAATAATCGCTATGGCTGAAGCCGGGGACCGGGCAATGGCTATGGTCCCCGCCAGCATGGAGACAGCGATCCGGGCCGCCATTTTCATTTCATTGGCAAAAGGGATCAGATCCATAAGTAGAAATACCAACAGGCTCACCAGAATGAACGTAACAATCACCTGTGAAATGGTCATGTAAATAATGCTCTTCATCCTGCTCCGCAGCTCTTTAAGATAAAGTTCCGAACCCACTGCAAAGGCAATAAAGGCCAGAGAGATATCATTGACAAAGGTTAGCTTCGAAAGAGCTTCCTGTTCAATCAGATCAAGCAATTCCGGCCCTGAAATCAGGCCGATCACCAGGAAGCCGGTTATCAGGGGTAGCTTCAGCCTCTGGAACACTGCGGCAAGCTTTCGGGCAGCCACTGCAACAATTCCAAATGCCCCCAGGTAAATGATTATCTGAACGAGATCCATAGCTAACTTTTTCCAGGTCACTCAACTGAAATATAGGAAAAAATTATATATTTGCAGCCCGAAAGTACCCCGTTCACAGTTGGTTCTGAAGATATTCTGGCGAGGTAGCTCAGGTGGTTAGAGCGCATGATTCATAATCATGAGGTCGGGAGTTCAAGTCTCCCTCTCGCTACAAAAAGGCCTTGCATGAAATGCAGGGCTTTTTTCGTTTAGCAGCTGCAAACTTGTTTGCATTGCTGATAAATGGATAAAGGTCTGGAAGAGCGAAGCGAATCAAGGCCTTTTTGTAAAGTACCACCAAATAGACTCGCGATCCGCCGCAGGCGGAGAGCAACCTCCCTCTCGCTACTTAATAATCAACCACTTATAGATAATAACTCTATGAGTGGTTTTTTGTTTTATGCCGGATTTACGCTGGGTTTCAACCAAAATCGCCTGGAAATCTCTTATTCCTTGAGGTCCGGTTTTGCGGGAGTGAGGTCACAAGCAAGCTCAGCTTTCGATAATTGATTGGATCGAAAGCTGGTATAACCGTATGCATTAGCATGGGAAGTTCAACAGGACTCATACATTCTAAGAATAAGAAGATAGACTAATTACCCTGTTCGTTTAGTTCTTTTATTACTCTATTAACAAAATTGATATAATCTGGATTAGGAAATATTTCTGAGGATTTGGTATAATATATTATTGCCTGTTCTTTATTACCCATTAAGCGGTAAACATCTGCAATTCCACCATAGCCTTCAAACCAATCGGGGTACAGTTCCATGATTAGCTTATAAACACTGATCGATTCATCAAACATACTTCTGTTCCTTAATTGAACACCCAATCTGTTTAATTGCTCTTTGGAAAAATCATAATCATCCGGATTTGCATCTCTTAATTTTTCATAGGTATTTACAACAAGGCTGGTATCATTCAGCGTGAATAATTCAGAGAGTTCATTTATAACACTATCCAGCTTTAATGCTGATAATGACATATTATTGATCATATTATCGAAAAAGTAGTCAAGCGAGGCTCCGTAAACGGATTCGGCAATCTCCCTGAATTTTTCAATAGAAACCGGTTCAGCATTTGATAATAGGAGACTCTGGAAGTTTTTTGATATCTCATGGAACTTTTCTTTTCCTGTTTTTTGCCTTAACAAATGCAGCAGGTATGCCTGTCGGGTGAAATTCAATTCCGGATTATTCGTAAACAGATCATCATGATTAGCTTCATTCCCCAGCGAGTATGAAAGTATTGATGTCAAGAAATCCTTTCGCCAACTTATCAATTTCGCTTCTGCTACACTCTCCGGATAAAGATTTGTCGAATATTCAACAAGAGCATCCGCTGGAAATGGATCTAAAGAATGATAGACATTACTTTTTGCAGCTGTTATTTTTTCAATATTGTAAACGGCCACCTGAAGATCTTGCACATGTCCATTTCTGACAGGTACCCACTGAAAACCATAACCTTCATGATGCGCCCGTGGAGCATGAGGACCCAGGAATATATCACGTCCTTTGCTCATAATTATCTTATTATGGTCCAGTCGCCCGAACAATCCGAACCATCCTCTATTAGCATCCACAGGGATCCATCCAATATCCTGAAGATAAAATTCTGACCAAGTATGAATTCCCAGTCCATTATACTCATTACCGGCAAATCCTAAATCAGTGGTATCTGATTGTGCAAAAGAACTTGAGTCTTTTTCCTCGAAAAAAGGATTCCATCCGATTCGTCCGCAGACACATCTTGCCGGAATTCCAAGTGAGCGGCACATCGCTATAAAAAGCGCACTGTAATGCGTACAATCTCCAACAAAATATTCTTCCCCGCTTGTTTTATCTCTCACAGGATTAGATAACATATGATCAAGACTACCTTCAAATCCCTGGCTGAATCGCAGATTTAGATCGTATTTTATTTTATCATGCACATATCTTGTAATTTGTTTCGCCTGCGTGTAAGGATTAGTTTCATTGCCAATGGCTTCAAGAGCCAACTCCTTTATTTTTGGCGTGATATGAATTGTAAATCCCGATTGCGTGTATAATTTATATTCTTTGGTTGTTGTATCATAGGGTTTTATAAGAGATGTATCGATCTCGGAAGTTATGGAATAAGATAGCAGGCGTGCCTGAATTTGTACTTTCAAAACAGGCGTTTCAGGATACTTTCCAAAATCCCAGCATAGAATTGTATTTCCGTAATCAGGATCGATAAATCGTGAATGAGGATCGGGTTCAACAGAAATAATCTGAACATTTTTTTGCGAATCCCATTCACGGGGAAGAGGCATCCACAACTTCAGGTCTTTATCCCTGTCAATCAGGGAATAATCTGGTTTCATTTCAAACGATATATCAAGGTTGTAAACCCTGGGATCCTGGTAAGTGATTTGGGCAACAGCCAGGTTTGCCGAAATGAATAAGATCGAAACAACGAGTATTGGTTTCATTTCATATTAATTTGAACTCTTTCAGATTTATTAAGACAAAAATGAATTGTAACCAGGAAAGGCACATATTAAGTAGACTTGGTCTGCTATTTACTTCTGCACCATCGATTATCAATAAATAGACGTATTAGCAACTTGATCTGTTTACCTGAAACCTAAACCACCTATGCATAAGCTGGACCACGTCTGGCCTTCATTTTAAATGATGCCGAAGCAATGAAATCAATTCCACAGCCGATTTGACTGGTCGGGAAATCTCTTACTTACTGCACTCGGTAGTGAAGTAGACATTGGGGCTGCCCGTTGTATCTATGTCAACTCCTTCCGGAGGGAAAGGCACAGTCCAGACGCAGACTTCGTACAGAGAAGGCATATTATCCAGGAGCAGGTACCGTAAGGCAGAATTATTTGATATATCCAGAGAGCTTAGCTCGTTTGAACTCAAGTATAGTGTTCTCAATGCCGTATTGGCTGAAAGATCCAGCGAACTGATTTCACATTCTCCACAGTAAATTCCTAGAATGGCCGTATTGTTTGAAACATTCAGCGATACCAATGGATTGTTACCACAGTAGAGGCCAATTAATTCAGGATTTCCGGAGAGATCCAGGTGATCCAGTAAATTCCAATTGCAATTTAAACCCACCAGGGCCTTACATGTTGAAACATCCAGTTCAGTTAGCTGGTTACCCGGACATTCAATCCTGATAAGAGAATCGCAGGAAGTCACTTTCAGGCCAGTTAAACGATTGACATTGCAATTCAAATCCTTCAGAACCGGACAATTGGAAACATCCAGATAGCTTAAGAAATTCGCCCCGCAATTCAACGAGTCCAGGGATGGCTTGTTTGATATATTCAGTGTACCTGTCATCTGGTTCTCATGGCAATCCAGGATATAAAAGTCAGGATTCTGGGAGACATCCAGGGCAGCAATACTGTTATTATTGCATTTTAGTACACGTAAATGCGTATTTTCCGTAATGTTAAGACCGCTTAACTCATTTTGAAAGCAATAGAGTTCCAAGAGGGACTCAGCCCCTGCTACAATCAGTTTTGACAGCTTGTTATTGATGCAGTATAATACTTCTAAGGAAGTGTTCTGTGAAACATCCAGCCTGGTTAATTTATTGTCGTTACAGTTCAGGTATTCAAGATTCACAAATAATTCTATCCCACGCATATCTGAAATGTCACAGTATGAAACATCCAGGTAAGTGACAACTTCGGCTTCTTCCGGGCTGATATGGTTATCCCCGTTGGTATCCACTCCATGATTAACCAGGGCAATGACGAAGTTGAGATCATAAAAAATCTGTTCAATCTCGGGTTCAGGCTCAGGTTCCGGTTCCCTCAGGCACTGGGTGAAGAGGACTATCAAGGCGAAAAATAACAGCAGTATCTTGAATGCTGTTTTCATGCTGGGCTAAGGTCTATACAAGTTCTTTATATAAGACGTATAAGTAAATTATTTTGTTGATTTTTAAGCTCTTAAAAAAACCTGCCGGAACCCGTCCGGCCTGTCAAATGCGCTTAGCTAAACTGGGCTATCTCCCGATTTATTATTGATGAAATATCAGCGCATAAATAAACCAGCTTGACCCTCTTTTTTATGTGACTAGGCTTGCCTTACCTGAACATCTTAAAATTAGAAAAGGCCATCTTAGCTTGATAAAAAGATGACCTTGTTGTATCCATTCAGGTAGTATTATGTTAAACATTCAGTCACAAAGAGGGTCTAAAACAACATTTACTATTTCATTATCATGAATAATCAATACATAAGTAACTTTCAATTTAGCTCCATCAGGTCCAAACCAAAGAATACTCCTGACCAGGGTATTATCTCCTTCTAAATAATCATCCGTACTATTCCAGACACTATGTAATGTCCAGACTCCCTCATCTTCATCAAGTCCTTCACCAAATGTATTATAATGTATAAGGTAGGATCCATTGGGAAGTATCTTACGGATCATATGAACCTGGACTGTATATGTGAGGACTCCAGTTTGAGGGCAATATGTTGCGTCACTGTATTCATAAGAGGAATGTTCGGTAATCACAACGCTATTCTCTGCGCTTTGATTATTGTTCTGGGCTTGTATCATATAGGCAAAGAATACAAATAGCATTAATGTGAAAGATAATCGTCTTTTATGTTTCATAACGATTTAATTTAGATTGTAATTTATCTACCTGAATGGATCGAAGCGTGAAGAGAGTGTTGTAAATACAACAATTTTCGCCTGTTTCTAAGATAGAGACATATAAGCCAGGTATCTTGTTTAGAATGAAGCCAATAAACATAAAACTCCTCCGGAACCCGTCCGGCTGGAGCTAATAAAAATGAATGCAATCTCCCCCTATCCACAAAAAAAAGCCCTCAGAGGAAGTCTGAGGGCTTTTCTCGTATAGAGCCAGAGGCTTGCTTGCTTGTTCCAGCTACCAATATCCCACCAGTAAATTCGCCGGCATGTTTTCAACTAATTTCTTTCCTTCAAATGCAAATGTGTAACAAGCAAGATTATGAATATCATATCTTAATGATTCGGTCCAGTCAAATCCGCGAAACAGTCCATGAAGCTGTTGCATGAAAGCACTGTGTGATACCACCAGGATGTTGGAACCGGAATAATTCTGAAAAAGGAACTGGGAAAATGCTTTCGCCCGTTTTCTCAGGGCAGGAAAATCCTCGCCCCCCGGAGGGTTCAAAGAATGAAAATCGCTGTTCAGCTTGAGATACAGTATCCGTGGATTTATATCCTCAACTTCAACATAGGTTAATCCCTGCATCTTGCCATAATCCCTTTCATTGCACAATTCATTCTGGATAACCGGAAGCTTCCGCCCGTCGATCAGCAGCTCCGCGGTCTGGATGGCTCTTTTTAAGCCCGAGGTCACCACAACATCCAGTTCATAGTCCATTAATCGACGGGAGGCATTTTTAGCATCTTCGATGCCTTTCTCGTTCAGGGGGACATCGATGGTCCCTGCATAACGTAGCTCCAGGTTATAGGCAGTCTGACCGTGCCTGATGGTTGTGATCCTTGTAATCTTACTCATTATCCAGTCCTTTTAAACGAATAAATTCATTGAGACGTATAACCGCGGAATAGTCCGTTTGGATCGGGCCATTCTTGATATATTCTGTTCTGTATTTGTTTGAGATATATGGCAGGAATGTGGATTCGGTACTTATGGATCGATGGGACATTATAAGGGTTTGATTGTTCTCTTGTGCGAGTTTGATGCCCTTGATCGTATTTGATACCGTGCCTGCCTGGTTGGGCTTGAACATGATTCCTTGGGTGTATTTCTTCTCAATGCCCTCCCTGATTCTCTCGGGATTGCCGGAGTAAAGATCATCGCCCACTATTATGCATTTGCTTTGATTGTTGGTCAGTGTATGCCATGAATCAAAGTCAGTTTCATGAAAGGGATCTTCCAGCATTCTCAGGTTGTAGTCCTTGATAAGATTGAACCAGTATGTACACATATCTTCCCTGCTCAGAGAGCTGCCATCCGTTATGGCAAATCCATACTCCTTTCCGTTCCACAGGTCGGTTCCCGCGGCATCGATCATAAGATCGTATGCCGACTCCAATCCCAATTCTTTAAGGACATCCTGTAAAAAGTCGAACCAGTCACGATTGTCACCGTGATCTGCTTTATTCACGAGATTATTATTGACGTAGATTTTCTCCTTCTTGGTCAGTTTCTCTTTCACTCTCTTCTGAATCAACACATGATCGTCTATGACGGATTCCAGGTCATTTGTCTTTGCCACTAGCAGGTATTCATGGAAATCACTCTGGACCGGATTGGTGTAGGCATGATTTCCGCCATTCAGTATATTGATGCACTGTTTGGGTATAAAGTCATTTCCCGCACTCCCGGAATCCATTGAATCAGATTGCCTGATATGTTCACGGGCATCGTAAAAAGCTACCGATAAAGCATAGGAGTTATTCCTCCCAAAAATCCCCATCTTCTCCTCAAGATAGCTGTCGAATTCTTCCTGATCCAGTGCTTTTTCGTATACTCCATCCTTTTTCAGCTCAGCGATTATTTTTTCAGCACTCATATCCAGCGTATCTTCATAAATACTGACTGTTTCACCTTTGGGTGAGGCACCCCTTCCACTGGAGCCATCCTTCAAAAAAATGACAAACTCGTTGGTAAAATCGCCATGTGAATTCAATATCCTTCTGTTGTGGATCGATTTAATTGGCATTTTGTCTTCCATGAATTCCTAAATTCCTCTGTTTAAAATAATTCATTGCTTTTACGATACCTGATTTTCTGGTATCGGACTACGCTCTATATGTACGAAGATTCTTATTAATTGTTTCACTGTAGCGCAGATCCTCCTGGCCTTTATTTTCAGTTAGTTTCTGAGTGTCCACTGACCTCTATCTGATGGCCCTTTCGTACCATTCCCTGGTCTGGATAAAGGCATCGGGATAGCCCTGCTGCCTGAGCTGGACCAGCCTGCTTCGGGCCTCGGAGAAAGTACGGAATGAGCTGGTGGCATACCTGTATATTCCGTCATTACAGGCATATTCAGTTACCTCCAGGTTAGAAAAGTGTGAATCTTCAAGTGGAGTGCTGACAGCCATTAGCTGGATGGTGAAATGTTGCTCCCTGACCCTTGCCTCCTCCAGGTCATCCGTCGGAATTAGATTGGAAGGGATATAAACCCCATTTAGCCTGGAGTTCGCTGGCAATGAACCTGTGATTGTTACATAAACCTGGCGGTTCAGGTACCTTCCGAGATGGGTGACGGTTCCATCTGTAAAACGGTTTACGGCCAATGGGGAGGTCTCTCCTTTTCCTTCCACCTGAATTCGCTCAACATCTATTCCGCGCATCTCCAGGTATTCAGCAACCATTTCAGCACGGGCATATGAAAGCCGCATGTTATAATCTTCATCTGCAGTTTCATCCGCGTGACCCGAACACATCACCTTTGAGTCCGGATAATACATCATCAATTCTGCAATCTTCTCCACTTCCAGCTGGGCGGCAAAATTCAGTCTGTATTTATCTATCTCAAAGGGCACCAGGGTCGTAAGTTCGTTTGTAATTGCAGGGGTTTCCACTGGAACTTCAACTTCAACAGGTGTAAGAACCGGTTCTTCCTCTGGTTCGGGATCAGCTATCTGCTCAGGATCTCGCTCATTGAGCACCATTTCAATCTCATCCGTATTGGGTGGTTCTACCAGTAAGGCTTGTGCTTCATCCTCCTCGTATTCAATCTCCGTGACCATATTTATGGTTTTGGAGGTGGGATCATCTTCCCTTCTTACTGCGTAATAGCTCTCAGAATTGCTCCAGCCCGGATTGTAGAATAGATCATCGGCTGTGGAATTTACCGGGTAACCCAGGTTTTCCGGCTTGCTCCATGTGCCATCGGACTGGAGGGTGGAATAAAATACGTCCAGGCCTCCCATTCCCTCATGCCCCTGCGAGCTGAAAAAGAGCATGGAGTCGTTGCTGGATATAAATGGGGTATGCTCTTCATAGGGCGTATTGATAACCGGTCCCAGGTTCTCCACATCGTCCCATTCACCTTTCTCATTAAGGTGTGCCACATAAATATCAAAATTGCCCTCCCCTCCTCTGACATCGCTTGTAAAGTAAAGAGATTGCCCGTCCCTGGATATGCTGGCATGGTTCTCAGACGTACGGCCATTGATCTGGTATCCGATATCTTCTGCCTCTGTCCACCGGTTCCCCTCCAGATGCGAAACAAAAATATCCGAATGCGAATAATAGTAATGGACCAGGTAAAGATCCTTCCCGTCGTAGGAGAGAGAGCTTGGATAGGTTTCACCCACCATACCGATCTCGCTATTGATTACCCTGGGCCTGGACCATATGCCATCCTTGAGGGTGCTCATCATGATTTTTTTATCGGAGGGATAGTCCACAAGGAAGATGAGCATCTTGCCATCACCTGAAATCACCGGATTACTGCAGGAATGAAGATCATCCTCAAAGTGTTCAAGTACCCCCTGAAATTCAAAGGCGGGACGGGTTCGTTCCATGTTCATTGCGCGCTTGCACGCTTCAATCTGCAGCCGGGTATATTCCCGCTGACGCTGATCCTCATTACTGCCCTGATCCAGGTAGGTAGTATATGCCAATACGGCTTCCTCGCACTGATAGTTCAGGTGGTAGGCCTGTCCGAGCATAAAATAGGTCATCACGGGCGCATCGGGTTCCTTATGGGACTTTGCCTTATAGGACTGGCTTACTCCTTCAGCTGCTTCCTTAAGATAGGTGATGGCCAGCTCTTCGTTACCTGGTATGTGCAGGCAGCACGCTCCGCAGTGAAAGAGTATATTATGGTTACCTGGATCGAGGGTTAATAAGTTCTTGAACCGGTTATAAGCTTCTTCATAAAAGCCGGTCTCCATCAGGTAATCCGCATCGAAAAAGATCCGTTTGAACTCTTTGGTATACTGCCCCTTCAGCGCTGTTGTGGCTGTCATTAACACTATCAATGCAAGAAACCTGAGCTTCATAACTACTAAAGATATGTTTTATGGCACAGGTTCCGGAAAGTATTTATCCACAGCCTGTTAATATAATTATTAACAGCCGGGACGGCCCAGGGAAAAATCAGAAGGTTGTATGAATCAAACTATTGCAGATCCCGAATTCGAACCTCGATACTATTTTGGTCCTTTAGCAGTTTTACCAGTTCCTGGGGATCGGTCTCCCCGAAATGGTAGGGATAAAGGATCTCCGGTTGAAGGGCCTGGGCAGCATCAGCAACCATTTCCGGAGTCATGGTATATGGCAGGTTCATGGGGAGAAATGCAACATCGATTTCTGTATCCAGGTTCCCGTATTCCGGGATGTTCTCCGTATCCCCGCCGATAAGAACATGTTTGTCCCCCAGGCTCAGGATATAGCCGTTGCCGACCCCTTTTGGATGATAGGGATTCCCGCCGGAGCGCATATGCTTTATATTGTAGGCCGGGATGGCCTGGATCCCTATGCCATGCATCGTTTGCTTATCCCCGTTCTTCATGACAATGGCTTTGAAGTCCTCCAGCTGTTCCATGCATCGCTCGGTCATCACCACCTTTGTATCCTCCTTCAGGATTTTTTGAATGGCATTCATATCCAGATGATCGCCATGCTCATGGGTCACCAGGATCAGATCTGCATCCGGCAGGCTCGTGTAGTCGGCCTCCCTGGAAACGGGATCAATATGGATCACCAGGTCATTGAACTTGAACATGAGGGTTCCGTGGCCTATGAAGAACATTTCCAGGTCTCCTTCAGAAGTAGGAATAACATCGCTTTCAAACTGAGCGTTGACTTGTGCAAATAAGCTCATGGCTGCCAAAATTAAAATGCTTCTGTATTTCATGTTTGTATCAGGAATTTTAGTACAAGTTAAGGCGAAGATTCCACAAGGTCAACAGATAAGCTCAGGATGCCGCTTTCTCTTTTTCCAGAAGTTTGTACCCCACCGGTACAATGATCAGGGTCAGCACCGTGGAAACCAGCAGGCCCCCGATGATGGTCCAGCCCATGGGGGCCCACATGGAACCACCCCGCAGGGTCAGCGGAAGCAATCCCCCGATGGTGGTCAGGGCGGTGAGCACAATGGGGGTCAGCCTGGTTTCCGCTGCCGTTCTTAAGGCCGTTTCCAGGGTTTCGCCACGTCTTCGGAGCACATTGATATAGTCCACCAGGATAATGGAATTATTCACAACGATGCCCACCAGGCTGGTGAGACCCACAAAGGCGCTGAAGGAAAAGTTGTTCCCGGTGATCAAAAGGCCCCAGACCATCCCGGTAAAGGCAAAGGGAATGGCCAGGAATACGATCAGGGGCTGCCTGAAAGACCTGAACTGCAGCACCAGTACCGAAAAGATGGAAACGATTGCAATGACCACTGCATTGGCCATCCCGCCGAAAGAATCTGAACGGGTTTCCAGTTCACCGCCGATGGAATAACTGTATCCGGCCGGCATGGGATAGTTCTCCAGCTGTGCCAGGACCGGATCCATCACTTCATCAAGGGTATAGCCACTGCGGACATCGGCCAGGATTTCGGCAGTACGCTCCAGGTCATACCTGCTGATTGTACTGGGTACCTGTTGCAGTTTCAACTCCACAAATTGCTTCAGGGGGATCTGCTTTCCTGACAGTGAGGACACATACACCCTGTCCAGCATCTCCAGCCCGAACTCCTCCCCGTGATCCATCATCAGGAGAATGTCGTATTCCTCTCCGGTTTTATCCCGGAAACTGGACACGGTTATACCGCTAAGGGCGGTCCGGATGGTCCGGTCTATCTCTATTACGGGAACCCCGAGCATATTTGCCTTCTCCTTGTTTATCTCAAAGAGCAGCTCCGTGTTGGTCTTCACAAACTGGTTATCGATATTGATGGCTCCGGGCTGCTCACGGACCATGGTCTCCACTTCCGATGATATTTCCCGCAGGACCTCCAGGTCCTCGCCGGTCAGGTAGATCTGCACCGGTGCGTCAAAGGGAGGACCCTGCTCAAATTCTTTCACACGGATTCGGACCCCCGGATAGTTGTCGAACTCCTGCCTGAGGATCTCCAGGATCCTTTGGAAGTATTCTGGTTCGTGACCATAAAGCACCACATAGATCTCTACGTAGCGTTCATCAAGTTGTCTCGGGAAAGCGTTATAATAGATCTGAGGATTTCCGCGACCCACATTGGTGGCATAGTACCTGACTTCGGGAATGGTATCCAGTACCCCCTCCATGTAGCGGGCCACCTCATCACTGCGTTCCAGATCGGATCCTTCCGGAAGGGTGGCCTGGATCACAAAATTGGGTTGTTCCGCCTTGGGAAAGAAGCTGATGCCAAGGTATCCGAACATCCAGGAAGAACCAATCAGGTAGACCAGGGCAAGGAGGAGGGTGATGCCGGGCTTATTCAGGGCTTTATCCAGGCTGGATCTGAAGGGCTTTTGAATGATCCATCGGAGAACCCGTCCAAATCCCCTGGCCCTGACGGCTTCTGCCTGGCGCTCCCGGAACATTTTGCTGGTGATCATGGGAGTAAATGTCAGTGCGATCATCAGTGAGATGGCCAGGGTAATTATGATGGTTACGGGCATGGACTTGATAAAATCCCCTGTTTCATCGGGCATGGTGGCGATGGGTATAAAAGCAAGGATGGTGGTAACCGTGGCCATGATCACCGGCCAGCCTATCTCGGAAGCCGCCAGAATGGAAGCTTCCCTTGGTTTATGTCCCATCTGCAGGAAACGGTTGATGTTTTCCACCATCACAATGGAATTATCCACCAGCATGCCCAGGGCAACCACCAGCCCGGCAATGGAAATTTGCTGCAGGCCAAATCCCGCAAGGTCCACAAAACCCAGTCCGATGGTCAGGGAAAGGGGGATGGCAAGGGCAACCACCAGGGAGGATCGGATGCCCAGTGAGAAGAAGATCACCAGTGCCACCAGGACCATTCCCTGGAGCAGGTTGCTGAGGAATCCATTGATCCGGGTTTCCACTGTATGGGATTGACTGTATATGATTTCCAGGTCCATGTCTGCAGGCAGTTCCTCACGGAACTGTGTTACCAGGGGCATAAGCGCTTCAGCCGTGGTCAGCACGTTCAATCCTTCTTTCTGGCTGATTCCTATGAATATGGAGCGGTGTCCCCCTCCTTCCGCACGATACATGTGTTTGGCCCCAAAGCGGGTCAGGTGCTTTTGTTCCTCGTAATCAAATCCCACCCGGGCCAGGTCTCTCAGGTATATAAGCCTTCCCTGATAAGAATTAACGACACAGTTCCGGATCTCCTCCAGGTCCTGAAAGGATCCGGAAGTCTTCACGCTCAAATTGTTTGGCCCGAGTTTCACATCTCCCCCGGGGATATTGGCATTGTTGGTCTCTATTGCCCTGACGATATGATCCAGGGAGGTATTTACCATGGCCATTTTCTCGAAATCGAGACAAATGTGGATCTCCTGATCGGGTAGCCCGTAATAATTGACCTCCCTGATGTTCCGGATCTTCTCGATTTGTTTCTTCAGCTCATCGGCCGTTTTCTCCATTTCAGCATAAGGTGCGCTGGGGGAAATCAGTGCCAGCTGCAACATGGCCATATCCGCTATGGACCACTTCCACATATCCAGGGAGAGGATCTCATCGGGCAGGGTACTCCGGATGCTGTTGATCTGCTGCACCACTTCGCTGTATTTTTCATCGGAATCGGTATTATAGTCAAATTCCACGGCCACGATGGCGATTCCGTCGCGGACATCGGAAAAGATCCTGTCTATGTCCTCAAGTGCGTTCAGGGCTTCCTCCACCGGGAGGGCGATCATCTTTTCCATATCGATGGAACTGGCCCCGGGCATCACCACAATGATGGAGGACCCGGGCACGCTTACCTCGGGATTCTCGGTCCTGGGCATCATCAGCAGTGAGCGGACCCCCACAATGGTCAGGAAAATGAATACCATCCAGACAAAGGAGGAGTTCTCTATGGATAGTTCCGGGAGTTTCATGGCAATTGCGTTTCTTCCAGATTCACGGCATTCACCTTTTCATCGTTCCCCAGGAACCTGGCGCCTTCGGTAACCACCAGTTCCCCTTCTGAAAGTCCCTCCAGAACCTCCACCTGCCCGTTCAGGATGGCCCCGATACGGAGCCTCCTTTTCATTGCGGTCCCCTGCTCGTAAATATAAACGTTGGCGCTGCGGTCACTGGCATCCACCAGAGATTCGATGGGAACCACCAGGGAGCGGGATATTTCTGCCGGAAACAGCTCAGCCCGGCAGATAAATCCGGTACGGAACTGTGAAAGGGCATCCGGGATCAGAAGCTCCGCCTCGTAGGTCCCGGTCACGGGATCCGCCACACTTCCCAGTTCAGTGACCTCTCCCCGGAATACCCTGTTCGGAAAGGCATCCATATATACCCTGCCCGAATCTCCAAGGGCCAGTTTGACAATATCCTTATCCGTCAGTGTGGTCCGAACGACCCAATCGCTCTCGGTGGATGCAAAAAGCATTACCGGATGGCCGGCGCCGCATACTTCATTGGTTTCAGCAAGCAACTTCTGAACGGTGCCGTTTGCAGGCGCCTTGATCCGGGAATGTAACAGATTAAAATCCGCTATCTGTTTTTGGGACCTTGCCAGTTCGTAGGCCGACTCCGCATTCTGGTATTGCTCCAGGGTCACCACACTGTCCCGGTACAGGTTCCCCGCACGGGTCAGGTCCCGCTCCGCCTTATCCAGTCCGATCCGGGCCTGGTTCACCTGGGCCTGGATCTCTGACAGGTCCAGTTCAGCAAGCACATCCCCCCTGCTGACCTTCTCTCCCTCTTTCACAGGAAGACGCTTCAGGATCCCCCCGGTCTTAAAACTCAGTTTCATTTCTTTGGTAGTTCCCAGGAACCCGGTTGCCCGTACCGGATTTGTGTATTCCAGCATAAGCACCGGCTGGACCTTCACGTTCAGGACCTTGTCCTGTACCTCCGCCTGGGTGCTTTCATTCCTGCATGCGGTCCAGGCCAATACAGGTATGAGAATGAATAAGGCTCTGTTTTTCATGATCATGGATTAATAGGAATTCGGGTCTGTGGCGCCCGTGGCGTATTCAAAATCGGCCAGGCTGCTGAAATAATCACTCCTGGCAATAATTGTATTGGCCGCAGCACTGGTAAGACTGCTTCTTGCATCGATCAGTTCCAGCAGGGAAGATTGGCCCTCGCTGTATTTTCTGCTGATGAGTTCATAGGCCCGCTGCGCGGAAGTGACCTGTTTTCGGGCCGACTGAACCGACTCATAGGCTGCCTGCAGGGCATAGTAGTAATTGATCACTTCCAGTTTGATCTGCTGCTGGGTCTGCAGAAACAGCTCCTCAAGCTTGTTTCCTTCGATCTGGGATTGTTTCACCTTCTGATGATTGACGGTTCCCTGGAACAGGGTCCATTTCATGACCAGGGATGCCAGCATGAAATCATCGTCGCCGGTAAACCTGTACTCCTCCCCCTGGTAACCGTAATCCACCACTCCGAACAGCCCGGGGATGTTATTGCCCCTGTACAGATCTGTTACATGCGCATTGAGCTGCTGGTATTCCCTGATCTGCATAAGTTCATCCCGGCTTTCCATGGCCGATTGACTTGCGTCATTGAGGCTGATACCTATGGGATAAGGATCTGGGATCATCAGGTCAATGGCCGTATCCAGGGAACGGTTCAGCAGAAAATTAAAGTAGGAACGGGTAGCCTCAAGGAAGTTCCGGGCCTGTGCCCGCTGCACCTCCACCTTGCTTAATTCGGATTCGGACCGGTATACGGCATCCACGGTGACTTTGTCGTTCTCGAAGAGCCGTCGGCTCACCCTGAGGTTCTCCCTGACCAGCGCCAGGGTGGTATCGGCAAGCTTAACCAGGTTACTGGCCTTCTGGTGCTCGTAATAAGCCTTTGTGATCTCCCGGATCAGTTCCTGTTTGTAGCGCTCAACATCGATCCGGGCTATCTCTGTGTACTGTTTCCGGATCTTGTAATTCTGGATGATCTCAGAATGATAGATGGGTTGGACCAGGGTGAGTTTGGTCTCATGCTCACGCGGTCTGAGAAAGGGGAACTCTTCGTTTTCGATCTGGGGAAACATTTCAGATCCCGTGAGCATGTTCAAAGTGCTGTATACCGGATTCATCAGATCACCCACCGGAAAAACAATGGTTCGCCCCCCTTCGGCCACGGTATACCGGGCATTAAGGCTCAGATCAGGAAAGAACAATCCCCTGGCCTCTTTTAAGGCTGCAAGATCAGCGCTGTAATCCAGCTGCTTTTGCCTCAATCCCTGATTGGATTGCAATCCAAGTCGGATATAGCCTTCAAGTACTTGATTTTGAGCTAGTGACATGGACCCGCATATACATGCCAGGATCAGGCTGCCCAGGTACTTTTTCATGATTTTATTCCGTTTAATACCAGTTCGAAATGTATTTCAAACACCTTCTCAGGCGAAAGCTCAAGGATCTCGATCAGGGTCTGCTCCGTGTTCACAAACTGGATCACACTCATCATTTGCATCCAGAGGGTGTGCGCGATCAGGGGAGCCGGAATATCTGATCGTATCTCCCTGTCCTTCATTCCCTGCTCCACCACTCTGATCAGCATGCCAACGGATGAATCCCCGTATACGATACTCTGTACATCCCCGCTGGTAAGCTCAACAACTCCCGGGTCCTTTATCATCAGACTCTGTATGGCTTTCATCTGATCCGGGTAAGTTTTGGAGAACTGGATGGTAGCCAGACCCATCTGGCCGAGTTTCTCAATAGAAGTGTTTACTTTCTCAGCCGCCTCACTTGTGAACTTGTTCAGCAGTATAATTGCCCTCCTTGCCACTTCCACATGCAGCATCTCTTTGTTTTTGAAATACAGATAGAGGGTACCTTTGCTTAACTCAGCCTCGGCAGCGATGTCATCCATGGTTGCATGTTCCAGACCCACGGAAAAGAACACCTTTTCAGCAGCCCTGACAATCTCCTCCCTTCGCTGCTGTTTTTCTCTTTCTTTTCTTTCTGCTATTCCCATTGCCTGTTTCTTATATGACTCAAATATATTTATTGACTATTAGTCATTTATTAAATCAAAGTTAATTAATTGTAAATAATTCAGCAAATCGAGAGCTGATTTTGCAGTATCCTTTCTGTCTTGCAGCAATCATTAGGAGCATAGATGACACTATAGTGTTTACCCTGAAACCGGATATCACTGAAAGGTGACATTTCACGACAATCATATTAAGGTATGGTAGATCAGTTAAACTATGTCAATTTATAACGTATTAATATTGAATAACTTATAAATAGTGAAATTCCACGTCTCCGAAAATCGGTGAGTTTGCACATATACATATGTCACGTACACGTTACATTCTAAATTCATGAAATGCAACTACAGGAATTTTTAAATAAATCTTCGGGATTTCTGCGCTTACCTGGACATGAGTTCCTGATAGAGCGAATGGTTAGTAAACTGTCAAATCTACAAAACGTGGTTTTGGTGGCTCATAAAGGCTGGGGCAAAAGCTCCCTTATTCGCGAAGTGGGATTCAGATTAACCGATAGCAATAAGGAAATCCAGGTATTCTATTACGATATGCAGTGGGTATTTGACAGGTCAACATTTATTAAAACCTTTATACAAGAATTGTGCAGGAGTCTCTCGGCTAAAATTCCAGATCTGGGAAATATATCTCAGCTGGGATACGAAAATCTGGAATTGGCAGAGTCCATAGCCAACTTACGTCGTATCAAACTTATCACCTTCATATCAAATTTCGATCAAATAAAACGCTTTGACGAAAACTACCGGGAACTCAGGCTACTCCGACTTATTCTAATCAAGCAAAGAAGCTGTGCATATTGCATTTCAGGCAGCAATCAGCCATTCTTTGAAAGTCTGTTTGGCAAAGCATTCAGTCCCATGAGTCCCTTTGGAAGAGTTTTTTACCTGAAAAGAAAGCTGGATCTGGATTATACTTCCTACGTGAGGAATCTGTTCTTCCAGAGTGGAAAGCGAATTAATCATCAGGCAGCCATGCACATTACGAACCTCACTGAGAATCATTTCTCCTATATTAATCTTCTTAGCTGGCATGCTTTTCTCCGCACCGAGTACACATGCACCATGGAAACAGTGAATAGTGCTTTCAGGGATATGATTACCGAATTTCAGCTTCACCTCAAAAGCCTGCTGGCACGCCTCACAGCTAAACAGTACTTCTATCTTTGCGCATTGGCTTGTGGTTTGGAAAATATCTGTTCCCGGGAAGTTTTGAAAAATTATAAGCTTGGGCGATCGAGCAATGTGGCCCGGATCAGAGAGAACCTGCTAGCTAAAGAGCTGATTGAGTTACAAAGGAAATATGTCATTATCGTCGATCCTCTCCTGAGACACTGGCTTCTGAAGGAGATCAGATCCCAAAAGTGACAATGTCTGAGAGGGGCTTGCGCTTCTCGTTGTGCCGCTCCGGGCTGCTGGTATCCAGGGGATAGCCCAGGGGCAGGATCGCCACCGGTTCCAGGTGCTCAGGAAGTTTTAAAAGTTTCCTGGTCTTTTCCACATAGAAATTACAGATCCAGCAGGTAGCCAGACCCAGCTCGGTGGCCTGCAGGGTCATGTGATCGGCGGTGATGGCCGCATCCACATCCGCATGATCCTTTCCGTCCTCTTTGCGCTTCCAGGACTGTTCATGGTCGGCACAGATGACAATGACACAAGGAGCGGTCCGGAACCATTCACGGTGATAGGCCCCATAGAACTTCTCCAGATCTTCCTCCTTCCGGAGCACATAGAAATGCCAGGGTTGCCGGTTCGCTGCTGAGGGCGCCACCCTTCCGGCCTCCAGGATAAGATCTAGCTTCTCCTGTTCCACGGGACGGGAATCGTAATTGCGACAGGAATAGCGTGCCTTCGCCAGTTGGATGAAGTGATTTGTATGCATAGAATAAAAATAGCAAAAAGTTTTTGTAGCATGATTGTCATGTCTGGTAAAGATTAAAACATACATTTGTTGTTTCAAAATTGCCACAGATGAAACATAATCGTATTTTATTCTGGTCCATAACCGTTGCACTCGGGGGATTTCTTTTTGGATTTGATACTGCTGTCATTTCAGGTGCTGAACAGGATATTCAAAAGATCTGGGGACTGAATTCATTTCAACATGGATTGACCGTTTCAATCGCACTTATAGGTACTGTAATTGGTGCACTTTTCGGTGGGATCCCTTCGGATCGGATCGGACGGAAAAGGACGCTGTTCTGGATCGCTGTGCTATATCTGGTATCTGCATTGGGATCGGCCCTTTCAACAAACTGGTATCTGTTTATGGTATTCCGCTTCCTCGGCGGACTTGGAGTCGGAGCCTCCTCGGTGGCTGCACCCATGTATATATCCGAGATCTCACCTGCGAACCGAAGGGGGCGGCTGGTGGCCATGTTTCAGTTCAATGTGGTCTTCGGAATTGTTATTGCCTATATATCCAATTATTTTATTGCCGGGACAGGCCCGAACGCCTGGAGATGGATGCTGGGGGTTGAAGCCATCCCCGCGATCCTGTTCCTGTCGCTTGTACTTAAGATCCCAAGGAGCCCGAGATGGCTTATCCTGAAGAAGAACCTGGTGGATGAGGCCAGGGCCATCCTTGAACTGATTAACCCTGATAACGTGGATGAGACGCTTAGGAACATTGAACAATCCAAACATAAGGCGAACAGTGATCAGCATCTGTTCAGGTCAAGGATCTACCGTCTTCCCATCGTCCTGGCAGTTCTTATTGCCTTCTTTAACCAGGTATCCGGGATTAACGCCATTATATATTATGCTCCCCGGATATTTGAGATGACCGGACTGGGAGAAAGTTCAGCATTGCTTTCTACAGCGGGGATCGGAATTGTAAATTTCATATTTACGCTCCTGGCCATGCGTTTTATCGATAAATTCGGCCGAAGGACCCTGATGCTTATCGGATCAATAGGCCTTGTCATAACCCTCGGCCTGGTATCCAGGGCATTCTACACCGAATCATTCGGTGGAATGGCGGTACCCGTTTTCCTTTTTGTATATATCGCCTTTTTTGCTTTCTCACAGGGTGCGGTCATCTGGGTATTTATTTCGGAGGTGTTCCCCAATGAGGTAAGGGCCGGCGGCCAGGCACTGGGAAGCTTCACACACTGGTTCATGGCAGCCCTGATCGCTTTCTCCTTCCCAGCAATCTCTGAAAAACTAGGGGGAGGCACCACATTCCTTATTTTCGCAATCATGATGGTACTTCAGCTGCTTTTCGTGCTTCGATTAATGCCCGAGACAAAAGGAAAGTCGCTGGAAATGATCCAGAGTGAGATATCAAACGGTAAAAAGGCGAAATGAAACTTCTCTAGGTGTCCCAGACCAGGGCGCTGGCTCCCAGTATCGCTGCATGTCCAAGATCCAGTTCGGAGACAAGTATGGGTATGTTTCTTTTCCGGAAAATGGGCAATAAGCTGTGCTTTAATCCTTTTTTGATTGGTTCAACAATCAAATCCCCTGCTGCGACAGGACCTCCGAACAGGAATATGGCTTCCGGGCTGAAATGGTGTACCGTCGTGGCCAGTGCCATTCCGAAATATTTACCGGTCATTTCGAATACTTCC
>Ga0209536_100004363_pt1 | contig 22355 bp, 18 predicted proteins | sample DeeMarSeWOR28_12_FD_187461 | JGI IMG/M metagenome (GOLD analysis project Ga0209536, IMG submission 187461) | Marine sediment microbial communities from White Oak River estuary, North Carolina - WOR-2-8_12 (SPAdes) (version 2) | ecosystem: Environmental > Aquatic > Marine > Intertidal zone >... | reverse complement strand
CCCATGGGTTGGTGGACACCAAGATTAACAATCAGGTTTGGGAAGAAACATTTGTTAGAGGCAAAGACGCGTTCGATTTCTTTGCCGCAACAACTGCAGCATGGTGGGCAAGTAAAATTCCTGATGTAGCGAGACAGAAACAGATTTTGCGCATGCGACATTACTTCGAGGAAAAGAAAATAACGAAGACTGCTTCGGATATTATTCTTGCTTATGCTAGAAAACAGTAAAGTAGAGGTTTCAGTTTAAAACTAAAGTCTTTAGCGGCCATGTAGGTAGAGAAAAGGATTGGCTGCGACGTTTCAATATTTTGTCAAGTAGAGTGTATTTCCCAAAAACTGGACGAGTAACCCGGAGTTGGGGATAGATTAGATGCTGCCGGCAGACCGGAGTCCCCATAGCAAACTCATAGACAGAAGGCGCTATGTTTTACACCCGGCAGCACGAAAATAATTAAAATAACTACTTTATGCTCGCCTCAATCTTAGAAACATATTTATCCAGATTTTCCATTTCTTCCGATAACTTATGGTTGCTGCCGTCGCTAGCTAGCGCTACCGTAATCATGTTAAGTGCTGTACAGGTAACTATTATTTTCCGTTGTTCTGCTTCCGTGATGCCTTTTTGATCCAACAACTCTGAAAGAAATTGATTGTCTTGTAATTTGATCATATGCGTTTTCCCGGTTATGTTTAACAATCGCTCTGGGTTCTTATTCTGCTTTATGTCACTTTATAAATTTTTCGATACGTTATATAAAATTTGCTTGATTATCAACAACGAATGATTGGCCAAAGTATTTTACGAAGATTGCTCGTATATGCTTTATAATAGTTAATATGAGCGACGAACTTGAACAAACCATCACCCGCCAGCGCAAAATCCTCAAAGGCTGGCTGGCCGCCAGCCTCAGCGATCTTGCAGCGAGCTGCCTCGGGATCTGGCCGGATCGCCAGGCGTTGGAAAAACGGCTTATGGAAGGCATGGCCGAGCTGCCTTATTGTAAGTATCTCTATGTACTTGATGCTAACGCCCGTCAGCTAACCGCCAACGCCTCTCGCAGGGGCTTATTGGAAGAACACTTCAACCGCGACCGCAGCGATCGGCCGTACCTGGCGCAAGCATTGGCCGGAGCCACATTTTCCCTTTCTGATGCCTACATCAGCCGCAATGCCCGACGACCGTCGCTTACCGCCGTGCAACGTATCGTTGATCAAAACAACCAATTGCTAGGCTATCTTGGGGCGGACTTCGACCTTAGGGAACTACCCGCCACCCAAGCACTATACGAGCAGCCTAAACAATGGACGCAGCTCAAGGGCGATCCAGCCATACGCGCTGGCCTGTTTCACCAAGAACGTGTTGCAAGTCCTATGGACGAGCGTATCGACGAAGTGCTCGATCTAATGAACGAAATGATCACAGTGCATGGTGTGTTCCACGCCAAGCTACATTTCTCCAGTTCAAGAGTAACTCTCTGGCTGGTGGACGATCCTTACCGTTTCCGCTTGTACAGCATTGCTGACCTTGCTTCGCCCGATGTCTGCTTAGCCTATCCGCGCAGGGACTATCCATCGGACGCAGTGATACCAGCGGAAGCAATCCGGAAAGTTCTGTATTGCTTTCGCGATCTGCGCTTAATGGATGAAACGCTGTACTTGCGTTCCGGAATGTTGAACATCTTTAATGGAATGATAGGGCTGACCTTTTCCTGTGACGGTTCGCACTACATGCCTTGGCAAGAATTTCTGGATAAGAACGTAGAGTTCTGGCTGGGGACACCGGCGGATCCTTGTGCTTAACGCGAAATGATAAATAATTTGATATTTAACGGTTGTAGTATAAAGTTGAATGTACACGGTAACCTTCAGGTTAAACTACATATCTTATAAGGGCCCTATTTCCGGTTTTAATGGAAAGAGCACTTCATAAACTTCGCGTCTAATATCTGTTGCTTCATAAGCCGTTGGAATCGTTTTGGCCAGTTCAGTGTCGCGAAACGCAACGAGGGCTTCCTTGCTCTCAAAAAAATAAATGCCGCATGTGTCACCCGTTGCCTCGTCTCGCCCATAGAATTTTTGAATTAATCCCGGGACCTCAAGAAAACGAGGTTTGCGTTCGTTTAAACGACGATCCAGTTCTTCTGGGTCGAGATCAGATTTTATGCGTACAAATAAAACAGTGGCCATAGTGAATGCTCCTCCTCTTAATCATTAACTGAATCGCCAATTAGTTTTATCCTATCTTTCACATCAACTGTATAAGGAGCTCCGGTGTTTTGTTAAACAATTGATGTTTAAGTCGGCTCACTGTTACTTCTTAGGCGGCAACGACTCAACAAAATTTGTGGAGACACCAATCCAATGCGCAAGGTCCTTATCTGATTCAACGCCTTCTGGAGCTACATACACAAACCCCTTCATCGATTTGCCAGTAAAATCCATTTCGCGTGCGTGTTTTTTCTGTAGACACTTTTCATACGCATCCGGCCCCACTCTAACCATAAGCGTATCTCCAACGATGCCACAACACATATGGCTTGACACCATGAAACACAGGCCACCAAACATTTTCTTTTCTTCGACGTCAGTTCTTTCCTGGAACTGTTCACGCAGTCTTTGCGCTAGACCTTCATCGTATGCCATTCGATTACAATTTCCTCAATTGGGCAATGTGTTAAGCAACACGCCCACAACCTTCTGGTTTATATACGCGTTCTGACGAAGCTGGATACTTGCTCAGCTTGACCGCGGGGCGACGTGGCCGGGTTACCAACTCTCCACCGCAATTCGGACATACGCCATTAAGTACAGTATTCGCACATGACGCACAAAAGGTACATTCGAATGAGCAGATTTTTGCTTCAGTGGATTCTGGGGGAAGATCCTTATTACAACATTCGCAATTAGGTTTTAATAGAAGCATCCTTTTATCCTCTTTTAAAATCAACGTTAAGCTTCTTGTTTATTCGATCCAACTCTTTCTAATGGCCAGTTTTGTATACCAAATTAAGATAGCCGCTACGATGATCGGCAATAGAATCATCACAAATATCTCAGCGGCACTGAAATTGATTTTCGAACTGGCTACATCAGTGGTATGGATCATTGTCACAATGATCCCTAGCAAAGACGCGACAAAAACATAGAACGAGGTAGATTTCCTAAATAAAAGCAGAAGGCAACCGATCGCACCACCAAAAACACCTATTGCAAATCCTCCCGTAGCCCATGCGGGCCGGCCTTCGATGATTGCGCGGTGCGTTTCAGGTAATGTGGCGACAAATTCAAGATTCGTCTGCATAAAATAATTTATGGCGCCACCAACATTCCAAAGCAGAGCGACTACACTTATTAACCAGAAGCTCCAGTGAACTCTTCTAACGGCTTCGTTGTCCATAACATCCTCCTGTTCTTTCTTATTTTAAGTTTAGAATTATATTTCTGATTCAATACCTTCTGATTTTAATACTTCTTCTAGTTCTTTATAACCCTCTAGCTCCATTAAAAGGCGGTTCCTCTCAGATTTTGCGATATCCGCCCAGTGCTTATTTTCTATTGAACCTACCAAGGCACAAAGAAAACCAAGACTTGGTTTAGTACTACACTCATTTTTTAGTTTTATAAAGATTTTTATGGCGCCTATTCATTCTAAATCTTGTTTGGTATAAACTCCGATTTCATTCTGTTTCTTTTCAGACTTTGGCCCCAGCCCTTTCAACCTACGCAGCTCCCCCATCACGTTATTGCCAGTAAAATATAACGCCTGGCTCACCGGAAAACGCGAGCGTAGCGAGTATTTTTTCCGGTGTAGCTACTTGTTATATGCCTTGAATTCCACATTTTTTTCAATAAAGCCATTTAATTCAGAAATTGACCGAATTACATATAACGATTTGTTGGTCGATATTTTTTCTAATTTTTTCATAAAATCATCATCCCAAAACTGTGGACAAAGTTTTAACGTTCTATAGCTTTCCAAAGTTCCTTTTAAAATTGAACTACCATCAGGCCAACCTTCAGGTTTAACAACCAACCCTTTTAGAAGTCGCTTTGTCACTAACCAATAACTGACAATATAAGGTAACTCTATATAGATCAATGTATCAGCCACATCAAGCCGCCTATTAAATGACTCAATTGGCCCAAAGCCATCAATAATCCAACTATCAGAGGATAGTATATTTCCATGCTCCCCATCGTACGTCTTTCGATCTACCATATCGCCATTTTTTTTATATACAATTGAATCTAGTGGATGCAATTGTATACCCGTAGCTGATGCCAGATTTTTACTTAAAGTGGACTTACCACTTCCGGGTTTGCCGAAAACTGCTATTTTTTTCATACCGCCTCCATTAACTGAGACTAATCCCATGAGGCAGAAATGGAAAACCCGCCTCTTGGGCGGGTTTGACAAATTATAAACGCATCAAAAACCCACCATTCCTATGGAATGATGATAATTCGAGCCATCTGTTGCGTAAGATTTATAAGCATACTTTGATTTTGGTAGATGAGTAGATTAATGTCAATCGGATTAGAAGATGCTCTTGACGCCGAGTAATCAGCCGAGCCGCATCGCGGCTGAGGTCTGAGCGTGGCCATATAGGCCATGCGGTGTTTAGCGACTTGTTAAGTGCGATTTTAATATCCCTGCTCAATTAACTCTTCCACCTTTGCCGCAGCGCCATTAAATAATTCGAATACGTCTACGGTTTGCCCATTTTCTATTCTTTTTGAAATCATTGTGAGTGGGTAAAGAATAATTGAAGTGTCCTTATATCTAATAGCTGGATCTCGACCAAATTCATCTTCAACTATTACCCAATGAAATCCCATTTCTTGTACAAAAGTATCACCTAGCACTATACCCAAAGACTGAAGTTCGTATGTTTGGGATTTTGAGAAAACATTGGCCGCTAGCAGTGCCCGCAATGTGCCCAACTTCCCGGCGGGGGTTTGATACTTTGTTTCAAGATCATCCTTTCTTATGTACTTTTCAATAATAGAACGCTGCTCGTTCAAACGCGCATGGTCTTGAATGGTTAAATCCAACAATTTTTGTTCAGCAGCCATAGCACTACCAACTAATAAGAATATTGCTATTTGCAAATACTTGGTTATTTTCATAGTGCATAACATTAAGTACACGAACAAAGTTCGTAAAATACTACGAACTTTATTCGCGTAGTAACAATTCTTCAACAATTAAAACTTAAATAAATTAAAGAGTTATCACTATCGCATTGTAAAAACACGAACTTTGTTCGTATAAGTACACACATCCAATAGTCTGGAATTGATGATGACCAATCATTCTTTACGAATCAAGTAAAGGATTCGATTTAATCGTACGATATGACCACGACAACAACGAATAGGTGCTGCAATATCCAATGAGCGCCGCTGCATCTGTCGAGCAAATTTAAAAACTATCTGCTTACCAATAATTTAGACTCTAATTTATTGCGCACTTTTTATAGTAGTTGAAGTGTAGTTCCACCGCCTTTTAACAGAGGCGGCCAATAGTCACGACGCCATCTCTTCCAACACAACCGCCTTCCTCAATCCGAGAGCCCGATCACTGTTTTGTATTCAGAGTTCGCTTAATCTGCCGATATTGTTAATCGTATTAATAAATCAATCACTTAAGCAGTAAACCATGATGAATTTAAGTGTATTAGTGAGCCTGAATCATAGGAACCGTTTTATGGCTATGAATAAATTGATCGGAATACTTATTTTGCTTTGTGCGACGTTTGGTTTGGCTGGCGCCGAAGAGGTGACCAAGGAACAGATCAAAGGTCTGGACGAACAAGTGCAGGACATTAAAAAAGACGTGCTGGCTATATCGGCCGAATTGAATCTGTTGGAGGAAAAGCTGCTGTATCCCTCCAATACCCATATCGCGTTCTTTGTGTCGGTGGCGCAAGACGCTGACTTTCAGCCCGACGCTATCCAAATTACTTTGGATAACAAAGATGTAGCCCACTACATTTATAGCTTTAAAGAAGTGCAAGCGTTGCAAAAAGGCGGGGTGCAACGGGTGTTTACCGGTAACGTGAGAACCGGTGAGCATAATTTGCAGGTCAAAGCGATTGGCAAGCAAGGCGGCAGCAAAAAAACCGATACCGCAACTTATGCAGTAAATAAAGGTATAGGACCGCAATTTGTTGAAATCCGCTTGACGGGATCGGGAATCGAGTTCAGAGACTGGTAAGGCACATGTCCACACCATATATGGTAATGCGGTTTCGAACTCTAATAATTCTCTGCCTGATCGGCGTGACCCCTGTTTTCGCAGCGGAGCAAAACGATGCTGCGTTGAAGGATTTGTACTTTGGAGAAGCGCTGTTTTATGCCTATCAAGAGGACTACTTTTCTGCCATCTCCCGCCTGGATACAGAACTGGCGCAGTACTATGGGCTGGACGAGCCTAACTTAAACTCCCTTTATTACCACATCGACCACGCGGAATTCTCTGTGGGTGACTTCGAATTGTTTTACCGCATGCATAACCGCGCCGGGCGCGCGATCAAAGCGGTGATCGAAGGTAACGTGGAAGAAACTGTGCGTAACGAAGCTATTTATCGTTTGGCGAAAATTTATTACCAGAAACAACAGCCGTTAAACGCCCTGGAAACTATAGAAAAACTGCAAGGCCAGGTGCCGGAAAAAATCCGCTATGAAGAGCCGTTTTTACGCGCGCAAATATATATCGAAACTGGCAGATTCACTGACGCCATCAATCTATTGAACAAGATTGAAAATTCACCCGGCATGGAAGGTTTTGCCGGCTATAACCTGGGTGTGGCTTTGTTCCAAAGCGGTAAAGAACAAGAAGGCATTCTGCAGCTGGATAAAGTAGGGCAAGTAAAGGCCAGTGACGACAAAGTGCAAGCCATGCGGGACAAAGCCAATCTGGTATTGGGCTTTCGTTTGTTGGAAGCCGAGCAACCTGATCTGGCCAAACAATATTTAGACCGGGTGCGTTTAACCGGGCCGTTTTCCAATAAAGCTTTATTAGGATCTGGCTGGGCGGCCGCGGCGGCAGGTAAATTCGATCGTGCATTGGTTCCGTGGAGCATTCTTGCCAAGCGCAACGTAACTAATAAAGCTGTTCAAGAAGTCATGCTAGGCGTGCCTTACGCCTACGGCAAATTGGATGTATATGGTAAAGCCGCCATTTTGTACGGCCAGGCATTGGAGTCTTTTAGTGCCGAAATAGCGCGGTTGGATGCATCTATCAAAAGCATACGCGAAGGTAAGTTTCTCGCGGCAGTAATCCGCGAAGAATTGAAAAAAGACAAACACTGGCTGGTGCATTTACGGGAACTGCCGGAAACACCAGAGACATACTATTTGCTGGAAATGATGGCCTCCCATGACTTTCAAGAGTCGCTAAAAAACTATTTCGATCTTGCTGAACTGAAAAAGAAATTGCAGAAATGGCAAGACTATCTTACCTCTTTTGAAGAGATAATCAGCATACGCGCCGCCTATTACGAACCCTTGTTGCCGGATATCGAGGTGCAATTCCGTGCACTGGATTCCAAAATGAAATTGCGCATCGAACAGCGCGACAAGTTAGATAAACGGTTGAAGAAAATGCTCATAACACCACGGCCGGATTTTCTCACTACCGTGGACGAAAGGCTGATGTTGCAACAGCTGGAAGCCATGGAGCGCAGCCTGCCAGAGGGTGCCGACGATACTACTAATGAAAGAACTCGCCAACGCGTTGCTCGCTTAAAAGGCGTGATCACTTGGAACGTGAACACCGAATATCAAGATCGTTTTACTGAAGCCAATAAGCATTTGCGCGAACTGGATGGCGATGTAGACGAGCTTAAAGAAACCTACGCGGCGTTTGTACGCACTCGTCAGGCTGCCACTCAAAGCTACAAAGGCTACGACAAACAGATAAAACAATTGCGTATCAAAATTCGCCACGCGGTCGACCAAGTCACGCAGCTTATGTCCAGGCAAGGCCACATGATCGAGGTGATGGCGGTGAACGAGCTTGAGCTAAGACGCAGACGCTTGGAAGAGTACCAAGTCAAGGCCCGCTTTGCCATGGCTGAAAGTTATGACCGTGCTACCAAAGCGCAGCAGGAACTAGTAATAGAGAACGCTAAATGATCCTGAAGCGTACACTAATCATGTTAGTCACTGTGGTATTGTCGTCGTGCGCGACGAATGACAACCGTGGCCGCATCGCCGAATTGGAAGGGGTGGATATCGAAATCCGGGAAGTCAATATTGATGGCGGCCTGGACAAGGCCATGCAAAGTTATCAGCAATTTCTTGAACAAACTCCCGAAAGTGAGTTAACACCCGAGGCGATGCGCCGGTTAGCCGACCTGAAAGTGGAGAAAGAGTACGGTATTGTCACCGATGGTGAGGTGATTGATCGCGAAGACACTGAATCCACAACAACCATCAAATCCAAAACCACTGCCGAAGAAGGCAAAGAAACCAAAACGACAGAAGCGCCTAAAACATCGGCAGTTGCTGAAACTTCAGAAAACAAAATCGATCCCGGCGAAAAATCAACTCTCATCGCCGATGCCAGCGAATCACAAAAAGATTTCGAAAAACGAGCCACTGAACAACAAGTCATTCAATCCTCTACCGCCGATGTGAGTGCTGTGGTGCCTGCGAGTGAACCCGGGGCCGATTTACAAAACGCCAATGCGGCCGAAGCTATCGAACTTTATAACAAGTTGTTGGCGAAATACCCCATGTACGAGCGCAACGACCAAGTGCTTTACCAATTGTCTCGGGCTTATGAAGAAACCGGGCAAGTGGATGAAGCCATGGACGTGGTGAAGCGACTGATCAAGCAATATCCCAATTCACGCTACATCGATGAAGTACAGTTTCGTCTCGGCGAATATTATTTCATTCGTAAAAAGTATCTGAATGCGGAAGAGGCATATACGGCTGTATTGAAGTTTGGTGTAGGTTCAGTGTATTACGATCGTGCCTTGTTTAAAAAAGGTTGGACATTCTACAAACAGGAATTGTATGAAGAAGCGCTGCATGAGTTTATCGCCTTACTGGACTATAAGGTTTCCATTGGTTACGACTTCGAGCAAACCGAAGATAAAATCGAAAGAAAGCGCATTGATGATACTTTTCGCGTAATCAGTCTGTCGTTTTCCAACTTAGGCGGGGCGACATCAGTCCAGGAGTATTTTGCTAACAATGGTACGCGCTCTTATGAAGATTGGGTATATAGCCATTTAGCGGAGTTTTATTTTACTAAACGCCGCTACAGCGATGCGGCCGTCACTTACAACACTTTCGTAGATAACAATCCATTTCATCGAAAGTCGCCCCATTTCAGCATGCGGGTGATCGACATTTATATGAAAGGCGGCTTTCCCCGCTTAGTCATCGAAGCGAAAAAACAATATGCTTCAACTTATGGTATTAATGCCGAGTACTGGAATTATTTCGACCAAAACGAATATCCCGAAGTACTGGGTTACCTCAAGACCAACTTGTTTGATCTAGCCAAGCACTACCATTCGTTATATCAGGACAAAAAATTCGTCAAAGACAAATCGCAGAACTTCAGCGAAGCATCGCGCTGGTACAGAGAGTTCTTGACGTCTTTTCCCAAAGACGAGCAATCCCCGGCCATCAACTATCAGTTAGCGGACTTGTTACTGGAAAACAAAGACTTCAATCTGGCCGCCATCGAATATGAGCGCACGGCGTACGACTATCCGGTGAATGAAAAATCCTCCAAAGCGGCGTACGCCGCCGTATATGCCTACCGTGAGCACTTGAAAGGTGTGGCGGAGATACAAAAGTTTGCAGTCAAGCGCGACATCATCCGCAGCTCAATACGTTTAGTGGATACTTTCCCCGATCACGAAAAAGCCACGGTGGTGTTGGGCGCGGCCGTGGACGATTTATTTGCCATGCAAGACTATGAAGAGGCTATTAAAAATGGCCAACGCTTGCTGAGCGAATATCCCAACGCGGAACCCACTATTAAACGTGGCGCCTGGCTGGTGGTGGCGCATTCCTCGTTTGAGCTGGAAAACTTCGCCGATGCGGAAACCGCTTATAGCCAAGTGTTAGCGTTAACCGCCAAAGACGATAAAAGCAGGGAAGGTTTGGTGGATAACCTCGCCGCGTCCATCTACAAGCAAGGTGAACAAGCCAAAGCTCAGGAAGAATATAAAACCGCTGTACATCATTTTCTACGCATCGCTTCAGTGGCGCCTATGTCCAAGATCCGTCCAGCAGCGGAATACGATGCCGCCGCGGTACTTATTAAGATCATGGATCTGGAGCAAGCCGCGACGGTATTGTTGGCGTTTCGTAGTAACTATCCCGGTCACGAACTACAGCACGATGTCACCAAGAAAATCGCTTTTGTTTACAAGGAACTGGAACGCTATACCTTGGCGGGCAAGGAATTCGAAAGAGTGGCCGCCGAATCCAAGGATGAAGAGCTGATCCGCGAAGCCATGCTCACCGCGGCGGAAATGTATGAAAAAGCCGAGGATACCGATAATTCCTTGCGTGTTTACCAGGCGTTCGTAGTGAAGTTTCCCAAACCTTTGGAGTTCGCGCTGGAGACGTATTACAAAATCGCCATGTTGTACAAGTCGCGTGAAGACTTGACCAACTATCGCAAAACTCTGCAACACATTATTACCAGCGATGCTAGCGCTGGCGAGGAGCGCACCGATCGCACGAAGTATCTGGCGGCTCAGGCATCGCTAGTGATCATTGAACCGCGGTTTGACGATTTTATCGCGCTTAAACTGGTAAAACCGCTTGAGAAGACTTTGCAGGCAAAACAAAAGGCTATGAAAGCCCTGGTGGCTGATTATTCCAAGCTGGTGGACTACCAAGTGGCCGACGTGACGGCGGCATCCACTTACTACATTGCTGAGATCTATTACAACTTCAGCCGCTCGTTAATGGAATCCGAGCGACCCGAAGGCCTCAGCGCGCTGGAACTGGAGGAATTCAATCTTGCGCTGGAAGACCAAGCGTTTCCCTTCGAGGAAAAAGCCATCGGAGTACATGAGAAAAATGTGGAATTGCTGACCATTGGCGTTTACAGCGCATGGGTTGACCGCAGTATCGAAAAGCTGGCCAAGTTGATGCCAGCGCGCTACGCCAAATACGAAGAACGTTTGGCTTATATCGGCGAGCTGCATTTTTACCAGTATTCCTCGCCACGTTTTGTGCGCGAAGACGCCGCGACGATTTATGTCGAACATATTGATTTTTTTCGCTATGTGTCACAAATCCCAAAAAATTCCGCTCAGGATTCCGCTCAAGCGGCCGAAAGTATTATGCAGGAAGTTCTGAAAACCGAGCCAAGTCCGGTGGTAACCGGCGCAACGAAAGAACCGGTTTCTGAACAAGTAGTTACGGAAGCGCATTCGGAAGAAGCGGATGCGGGATCACAGGCTGCCACAGTACAGCTGATGACTGAAACAGAGCTGGAACAGGATTCGCCAAATCAGCAAGCCGTAACGCCAGATAAGGCAGTGGGCGAGACGCGCTCTCAAGATGATGCGCAAATCCAAAGTGATGTTGCGACTAGTCAGGAGTTAAGTGCGGAGCAGCAAAGCGTTGCGGAGCCGGATACGCAGGATACACGGAAGGTTGCGGAGGATTTTGCTCCAGAAACCGTCGATCAGGATACGAGTGGAGGGCAAGAAGCCATTGCGACGGACGCGCCAACTCAGACGGAACAAGCAACGGCTGGGCAAGGCGCGGAAACCGAGACCACGCAGGAAAATCAGTTAAGCGAGGAAGAAGTACTGCAACAGGATGTTGACGTAAATAGTAGCCAACAAGAACAAGCGGCGATAACCGCGGTAATGGAAACTCCGGATGCGCAAGGAGTCGCTTCCCGGAAATCGGAATAAATGGAATCAGGAGGTTCGACCACTATGACTCCCAATATTCCAAGTAATGAAACAATATGGCCGACATAAATACGGCTTTAATGAGTAGCAGTATTTGAAGAGAGAATTATGAAACAGAGCAGACAAAAACCAGCAAACACACTTAAACGCGCGTCGCGTGCTTTGGTGCCTGTCGCGCTGTGTTTTTTGGCTTCCGCTTGTGTCACCACGGGTGCGCAAAAAGAATCAAGCACTCAGTCAAAGGCACAACAAACACAAGCCGCTCAAGCGCAACAAACAAGAGCCGGTTGCACTGGTGTTAACACGCCAAACACGAGTTCTCAGTCCGATCAAGCGCAAGTAGTTCCGCTTGCGCAAAACTGTTTGCCAAAAGGCGTGATAGAAATCACCGAAAGTTATCCTGTAGATCCGGAAGTCAGGAAAGAATTCCAGCAAGCGGTGACGTTGCTGAAAGAGGAAAAATATCCTGAAGCGATTCGTTTGCTGAAAGCCGTCTCCGGTAAAGCCAGTAAATTTACCGGGCCGCACATAAACCTTGGGATAGCCTATGTCCGCACCGGCGAGTTGGATAAAGCCGAAGAAAGTCTGAAACAGGCGCTGGAGCTAAACGCTTATCATCCAGTGGCCAACAACGAAATGGGATTAGTGTATCGCAAAACCGGGCGTTATGCCGAAGCACGCCAGACTTATGAAAGTCTATTGACGATGTATCCGGATTATCTGCCGGCTCGCAAGAATTTGGGTGTGTTATGCGACATCTATATCCAGGATTTAAGTTGCGCCATGGAACAGTATGAAGCGTATTTGGAAGGTATGCCCGATGACGAGAACGTGAAGATTTGGGTCGCCGATGTTAAGAGCCGTATGTGAAGTAAAGCAAGCATGATGAAAGCCATAGAAAAATATTTATCAACCCTGCTAATTGTTGCTCTTGTGGCGTTATCCGCATCAGCTATGGCAAAAGAATCCAAAGAGGCTTCAAAAGAGAAATCCAAAAACGAAGCCAAGGAATTGTCCGGTATTTCTATCGTGGGTAACAAGGAAGCGCCTAAGTCGCTGTTTATTGTGCCTTGGAAAAGCTCTGAGCTTGGTGTGGAAACGGGTCTGGCATCGAGTTTGTTGAACGAGAAATTAAAACCCGTTGATAAAGACGTGTTTGCGCGGGAATTGGATTTTTATTCCATTACCGCAGTGGAATGATTGAACATAAATTCGTTGTAGGTCGGGTTAGGCGCGCAACTAACCAGGTTGTGAATTTAAGCTGAAAAGCTCGGGCGCGACGTAACCCGACGTAGCCGTTGTGCGTACGTTGAAGTTTGAATCGGGTGTTGAAAATTATTCGTGCGCACAGCGCACGCTACGAGTTGTTATAGAAAGTGTTGATCAATAAGGAGTGAACAATGGACGCCATTATAGCTTTTTTTCAAACAGGTGGGGTTTTTATGTACCCAATACTGTTTGTGTTTGCATTCGGGATCGCGATCGCCATAGAGCGTTATATCAAGCTCACTATGGTGCGTAATCAAAACCGTAGCATGTGGGATAAGCTGCATCCGGTGCTGGTGGAAGGCAACTTCGATACCGCCCGGGAAATGACAGAAAAGAACAGTTCCACCATCAGTCATTTATTGAGTGCTGGTCTGGAGCTGCAAGGCGCCGTTCGCCGCCGCGATGATATCGAAATCGCGATGGAAGAAACCATGATGGAAATCATACCGCAGTTGGAAAAACGCACTCCTTACGTAGCACTATTCTCCAATATTGCAACTTTACTGGGTTTGTTAGGTACCATCATGGGCTTGATCGAGGCATTTACGGCGGTGGCCAACGCCAACCCGGCAGAAAAAGCCGACTTACTGTCCGCCAGTATTTCCGTGGCCATGAACACCACGGCGTTCGGCCTTATGGCAGGTATTCCGCTGCTTATCATTTATGTAGTGCTAACTTCCAAGACGGGAGAAATCGTCGACAGTCTGGAAATGGCGTCTGTAAAGACCTTGAGCATTATTACCAAGATGGCCAAGCGCCAAGGTGCTGATGCAGTTCCCGCTCCCGCTAAAACTGCGGACAAAGAAGTGGATGAAGCTAAAGAAATAGAAGCAGCACAAGAAAGCGATGAAGCCGAATCTGCCGATAGCTCTCCAGATAAGGATTAATTCCAGGGACTAATACTAGGGAATAGGACGAGACAGTTATGGCCAGAAAGCACCATTACCGCGCGCACAGCAAAGAGCCACCAGAGCTGGATGTAACCACCTTCCTCAATTTAATGGTGGTGTTGGTTCCGTTTCTTTTGATCACCGCGGTGTTTTCACGCATTACCATCATGGAACTTAATCTTCCAGAAGGTGCCGGCGGTTCGGTGGATAAACCAGTCATCAGCGTCGAAGTGATTGTGCGGGAGAAGTTCCTGGAAATCGGTAATGGAAAAGGTGTTGTGGCCAACATCCCCAAGGTAAACGGAGAATACAATCTGCAGCGACTTTCTGAGTTGTTGAAGAAGATTAAAGAGAATTATCCGGATAAAACTGACGCGACTATCTTGTTGGAGCCGGATATTGAATACGACTACATGATCAAAGTTATGGATGCAGTGCGTAGTTTCGAAACGCTCCCACCGGGGAGTACTGAAATTGTCAAGGCCGAGTTGTTCCCCGATATGTCAATAGGATTTGCCCCATGAAAAATACGCGGCGTATGAAACGTATGGCGAGAAACCATAAGAGGAAGCTGCCTGCTCTTAATCTGACCTCGCTAATGGATGTGTTTACGATATTAGTATTTTTCTTGCTAGTAAACTCGGCGGCCAGTGAAGTGTTGGAGCCCCCTAAACAAATCACTTTGCCCGACTCGGTTGTGGAAACCAAACCCGCAGAAACAGCGGTGGTATTGGTTTCTGATGAAGCGGTGCTGGTGCAAGGTGAAGCGGTAATAGCCACCAGCGATGTGGTTGCCGCCAAACAAGAACTTATTCCGGAAATTAGCGAGAAACTGAAAGAGATTAGAGAAAACGTTATTGGTGTCAGCACTAAAACCGTCGCACAAAGCGACAAGGTCACCATTCTTTCCCATAAGACTATTCCTTTTAAAGTGCTGCAAAAAGTGATGACCAGTTGCACGGTCGCCGGCTATGGAACGATTAACTTGGCTGTAATTCAAAAAGCTTCGCAGAGTTAATAGTTATTGGTTTAAATTTACGAAATGTAGAAGTTAATGTCGTGAGCGCAGTAGCAAAAGAACAAGAAGATATTCATTCGCAGATTGACTATTGTCAAGCGCAAATTCATCACTATCAGGATGAAATTAAGCATCTTGGTTCCGAACTGCATTCTGTTGATGAGAAACTGACTGAATTTGCTGACGAGGCGCAACGGTACGAGTTGATAACCAACATTCGCGAGAATCTGGAAAAGCTCGACGAGATAGGCGCCAATGAATTGTTTTGGTCGGGGCTTGTTGAAGAAGATCAAGTTGGTGATCAATTACAAAAACTGCGCGATAAAGCCGCATTTTTCGAGCGAAGAATAAAGAAAGTTAACGATAAACGCTTTGCCATTCTTGAGCAACTCAACGAAAGACAAACCGCCATCGAGTATCTCTTGGAAGAGATCGAGTACCTTCGTGAAAGAGAAGAAGAAGCTAAACACGGTTATATCATAGAGCGGGAAGCCAAACCGCAACCTTACCGCGCCATGGTGATGCCATGGACCAAGAAAAACGAAGACGAAAAAAAGTATCGCAAGGTATTATTCCTCACGCTGCTTATTTGCATATTGTTGGGATTATGGATTCCACAATTGCAGTTGCCTATTCCTGATCGCGCGGAAGTGGTGGAGATTCCTGAACGTCTTGCCAAAGTCATCAAGAAACCAGAGGTGCCCAAGCCTAAGCCCAAACCTAAGCCCGAGGAGAAAAAACCCGAGGAGCCGAAGAAAAAAGACAAAGAGAAAAAACCGACTCCGGAACAGCGTGACAAAGCACGCAAGAAAGTACAGAACAAAGGTGTACTGGCTTTCCGAAACAATCTCGCGGATCTGTTGGAAGATACCCCGGAGGCCAAACTGGGAGCTAGCGCCAGTTTAAGTAACAAAGGTTCTGTTGCGCAGAGTGTCAAACGCAATATCTTGACGTCTCAGGCTTCCAGTTCCAGTGGCGGTATCAGCACGTCATCGTTAAGTCGCGACGTTGCCGGCACCGGCGAGAAGATCGCGGCGGTAGCATTCTCCCGAGTGGAAAGCGATATCGGCAGCGCTGTGGCAGAAGATCGGCCGCTGAGCGATGGACCTGGACCGTCGCGTACCGACGAAGAGATTCAAATCGTATTCGACAAATACAAAGCGGCCTTGTACCGGATCTATAACCGAGAGTTGCGCACCAATCCTACCCTGCAGGGCAAGATGGTGTTGCGAATCACAATAGAGCCCGATGGCAGGGTATCCTTCTGTCAAGTGGAATCAACCGATCTGGATTCGCCGACTCTGGTGGAGAAAATCGTCGACCGCGTGGCGAAATTTAACTTCGGCGATAAGCCTGGAGTGCCTCCGGTGACCATACTGTATCCGATCGATTTCTTACCGGCATCATAACTATAAGCCAGTGGTCAGGAGGGGTGTAGTGTGTATTGATAGTAGTTAATAAAGTTGAGAAGTATTTTGAGTATTGGAGCAATGGCGCACAAGTCAGCGATATCTATGTGCTTTAAGCGAGCAGGGCGTGCCATTGTTATATTTTTTTCGCCGCCGCAAAAAACTGTATTCACGGCGCCCCAAAGTTTAAGCCCAAGTATAGATGAACAATGTGGCGCTCGTAAAGTTATTAATCGCGAAAAGATTTTCTATTGTGATGCTGCTCACCATACTACTTATTATTTCGCAATCATAGCTATTCTTTGGTATTCGATTCCCAAAACTAACCTCACTTATGTAGCCGCAGACGGTACTGGTTCGATACGTTGTAATGGTTTGGTGGGCAGGAGCTGGACATGAACCATAGGTTCCTGACCAGCTTAATATTGAATCTAGTTTCAGTCCTGTGGGTGACAGCTACCAGTGCTGCAAAACACGCACGGCGAATCTGTCCTGAAAATAAAATTATCCGAAATAGAACTAAAGCATTGACTAAAAGAAGTGCCTGGCGCTTGGCTTTCATGCTCTTGTTTGGCACGGTTTCATCGGTGCAAGCGGGAGAATTTTGTTCTCTACCTCCATTCAATGGCGTAGTGGACGGTACTGTGGACTATACCGCTACTGTTCCTGCTTTTACCGCTTTTCCCACCCAGATCACCATTGACACCGATTGTACGTTCCAGAATTTTACAGCGTCTAATCCACTCACCGCGACACTGAACTTTCAAACCAACGATCCTTCGGTTTATCTGATTACATTCAATAACGTCATATTCACCGGCAATATGGCGTGCGCCAATATCGATCACAGGATCTGGTTCGTTAATGGTTCGGACTATGGCACCAAAAATAGCTGCCAAGACTTGTTTATACCGGTAGAGGCCATCAACAAGCAGAATCCCCCAGGTAAAACCACAGTCGGTATCGGTGAGCCGTTCACATACACGTTAAGGATCCCGGTCTTATATGACCCGGTTACTGGCACTTACATCAACAATGCGGGTTCGGCCAACGATTTACATTCCATAACCGTTACCGATGATCTCAACGCGACCGGCGCGGATCTTACTGTGGTGGGTCCACCTGCTGTAACCTGGGTAGGTACTGGCATACCAGTGGCGCACACGTTTACAAACGTCGGTGGTTTTCTCACCTTCGTTATCGATCCCGGTGTCATCATCCCAGCAGGCGATCAGATTGAAATAGCAATCACGGTGGTTGCCGACAATACGAATGCGTCGGGGACGCAGTTTTTCAACACCGCTAAATGGTCCTTCGGGCGACTTATAGATATTGATGGTGTACCGACGTTCTTTAATCCCTTGCCGGGTGAAAACGGCGTCACCCAACCGATGACCATTAGCGCCCCCGAACTTGTCGTCACAAAAACCAGCCCGGACACGGCCGTCAACGCTGGCAGTTCGGTGACTTTTACCATCGATGTGCAAAATTCCGGCGGTAGTGATGCCTGGGGTGCCACCATACTTGATTTACTGCCCGATGCGGGCGTGGGCGCTACGGGCATGTGCGACTTTGATCCAACGGCCAGTGTTACGGCGGAGATATTTCAGGCCGACGGCGTAACCACTGTATCTGGGCCCCTGAATAAAGGCGTTGATTATTCGGTAAGTTACACTGCTGCGCCCACCTGTGAACTAAGCCTCACCATGTTAACGGATCAGGCCGTCATTGGGCCGACCGAGCGCTTGATCATCACTTACCAGTCGCAGCTGGATCTCGATACGGTCGTAGCCGATGATGGCACCGTTTTTACCAACTATGCCGGCGTTACCCAATGGTTCAGTGCGGATCCCGACGGCAGCTATCCCGTGATTACTTACACCAAACCAGATCCCGCCACTGGAACGCCAGGCACGCTGGATCACGAGGACAGCCATTCCATTACAGCAGCGCTGTCAGGTTACCTTTTTCAGAAAACCGTAAGCAATATAACCACCGGCGCTAATCCTACGACCACCGCCGCACCCGGTGACACGCTGCATTATCGCCTGCGTCTGTTCAATTTTACTGAGGTGATCAATGATCTGACGGTAACTGATATCTTGAATCCGGCATATTTTGATCTGAGCTCATTTACCATGATTACGCCTCTGCCTGATGGGGTGGCGGACTTCTCTTTTAACAACACTACCGGTGAGTTACAGATATTTGGCGACGGAGGAAATCTGGATCTCGATCCGGTCTTGAATCCCGAGCTTGTAGTCGAGTTTGAAATTAATTTATTGCCGGGGCTTGCGAACGCCACTACCGTTTCAAACCAAGCGCAGGCTGATGCCGCCGGCCTGCCTGCTTTTACGGCATTAAGTGATAATCCTTTTGAAAACGGCGTTTACAATCCATCGGTGCCGGGTTCCACGATAGATAGTACAGACGTGGAGATCCAGGCGCCCGGTCCGCTGTCAAAAGCCAACCCAGCGCAAACCACAGTCACCATTGGAAATCAATTCACATACAGGATTAAAGTGCCAGCCGATGGAGCACTGGCGGATGTGCCATTGTACGATGTGCGCATTCTCGATGATTTGACTGCCTCCGCTGCGGACATGAGTTTTGTCAGTGCGAGCGTAGTATCGGGTGGCAGCTGGACATTGAGTAACACCGGTACGAGCACATCACTGGTTATCGAAGACACCGCAACCGGTATCGATATTCCTGCCGGTGGCCAGGCAGTAATCGATATAACGGTTCAGTTGTCGAACACACTTGGCAATCAGCAAGGCCTGACTTTTAATAACACCGCTACGTACACCTACAATCGCTCAAACGGTAACGCCGCAACGCAGACCGCAGGTGGTTCAGGCAGTACCGCTAATATGACCGTGATTGAACCGGGCATAACCACCATCACCAAGCTCGTCAATAACAACACTCCTACTGCCGGTGAGGTAGTTCGTTATTCCGTAACGCTAACGGCTGCTGGTGGAGCCAATAATTCAGATGTATTCGATGTCACACTGATCGACAACTTAGACCTTGGATTGGTGTACGAAGGTAATCCTACTGTCACCGTCGGTGGTGGTGTAAGTGCCGATAACACAATAGGCGCGCCCGATATTACCGGAGATGGCGTCACCACAGCGCAGACTTTAATCTGGAGTCTTGGCAGTACCGTTTCCTCCGACATAGACATCGTCGCCGGTGCGTCGGTCACCATCGAATACGACGTGCGCGTACTCAACAGCGCGTTTGCAAACCAGACACTAAACAACAGCGCTGTTGCGCAGTGGACCAGCAACGATGGCGCCAGCGGTGGCGAGCGTGACGGTTCGGACGGTATCGGTGGGCTCAACGATTACACCACGTTGCCTGCGGCGGCGGCCGTCACTATACCGGACATCAACGCCACCATTACTAAAGTGCGAAGCGCCGATACGTATGGCGCGGGCGATGACAACGTGCGCATCGGCGACATCGTTGAATACACCCTAACGATGTCAGTACCCGAAGGAACGCTAGGCAACTTGCAACTGGTGGATACCTTGCCGCAAGGCCTGGACTTTGAAGGTGTTGTCAGCATCAACGGCAATACTGGGCCTGCACCGTATGCAGCTGTGGCACCTTTCAGTCATGTCGACATTCCCGCAGCTAATATTGTAGAAGCGGGTGATCCGGCAACCGGTCCAACCACGGTGACGTGGACCCTAGGCAATGTCACTAATCTACCCGTTGACGATGCGGCCAATGATTTCGAGATTGTCTATCGCGCCCGTGTGATGGACAACGTGTTCCCGCAAATCAACTCTACGCCGCTGAACAATACAGTGACCATGAGCTATGACAAAGCGACCGGCACGGTATCGCAGTCGGAAATCGATACGATTATTACCGCTTTGCAACCGGATCTGACCGTAAGCAAATCGGCAGTACCCGCCGGCGGTGATGTGTTTATTGTCGCCAATGAGTTAGTCACTTACACCGTAGACATCACTAACAACGGAACAGCTCCAGCCTACGATGTAGTGTTGCAAGATACCATTCCGTTTGGTATGCGCAATAGCGGAGTCACCGTTGTCAGTAGTGATCTTGTTTCGGTCGCCGGTTATGCACCATTAGCGCCCAGTTACAATGCCGGCACCGGTGTAGCTACCTGGAATTTTGACAGCGGCGTTGCCGATGCTTACACCATACCGCCGGGCGAAACATTGCGTGTGGTGTATTCGGTGCAAGCCGATGCCGCCATTGCGCAGGGATTGATATTAACCAATGCGGCGCTGGTGACGAATTATTATTCCTTTGACGATGAAGCCGTACCGACCTTGGGAACGGTTTCGGGTACACGGGAAATTTATGGTCCCAGCAATACGGCTACTACTACTTTATACACCAGTGCGCCGCCCACCAAGGCATTAGTCTCGCCGCCAGCGGCGAATCCCGAAGCCACGATAGGCGAGGAAGTGATCTATCAGATCACAGTGCCGGGTGCCGTGAGCGCCAGTACGTTGTATGACGTGCAAGTCATCGATGCGCTGAATGCGAACTTGGAATTGGTCAGCGTCAACGTCTCCGGTGGTACAGGGGTAGTTGATACCAGCACAGCCACCCAAATGAACATCGCGATGACGCAAATCGCGGCGGGGACTCAGGCAGTCATCGAACTGCGCGCGCGTGTGCGTAACGTTGCCACTGCGCAACAAGGTGTTGATATCGACAACACCGTTTCCTATACATACGCCTTCAGTTCGGGTGGAACAACGCAGCCTGCTCTCACCAGCACCGACATCGTCACTATCAATATCGTTGAGCCGCACATAAGTACAATTACGAAGACTGCCAATAATCTTACACCCACAGCCGGTGAGATCGTGCGTTACTCTGTAGCGCTGGCGGCGGTTGGCGGCACGGATAATTCGGACGTGTTCGACATCACCCTAACCGATAATCTTGATCTTGGTTTGGTCTATGAAGGTAGTCCCACAGTAACCGTGGGCGGTGGCGTTAGTTCGGATAACACTATTGGCGCTCCAGTTATTGCCGGTGATGGCATTACTACTGCGCAGACCTTGGTGTGGAGCCTTGCCAATGGCAATGCCGATATCGACATTGCTGAAGGCACTCCTATTACTATCGCTTACGATGTGCGTGTGCTCAACAGCGTGCTCTCTGGTCAAATACTCAATAATACGGTGGTTGCAGAGTGGACCGGTATCGATGGCGCAAGCATTTACGAGCGTGATGGGGCGGACGGCATTGGTGGGCTTAATGACTATATTACCGCGCCGGCTACAGAAACATTAAACTCGCCGAACATCAATGCCACTATCACCAAGATTCGCAACACCGATACTTATGGTGCAGGTGATGACAATGTGCGAATCGGTGACATCGTCGAATACGTTCTCACGTTATCAGTACCTGAGGGCACACTGGGTAATCTGCAGTTGGTGGACACCTTGCCGCAAGGCCTAGGCTTCGAAGCTGTTGTTAGTATCAACGGTGATACTACCGCGCCATATAGTGCTGCCGCACCATTTACTTATGCAGATATCCCCGCTGCAAATGTAACCGAAGCGGGTGATCCCACTACCGGATCCACCACTGTAACGTGGGCCCTCGGCAATGTCACCAATCAACCCGTTGACAATACAGCCAATGACTTTGTCATCGTTTACCGCGCACGCGTTTTGAATGATGTTTTCTTACCCGCTAATCTCAGTATCCCACTGAACAATACCGCAACCATAAGTTATGACACGGCCACCGGCACGGCAACGAATTCGGACATCGATACTGTTATCACCGCTTTACAACCCGCGTTGACGGTCAACAAGTCCGCGGCGCCTGCAGGCGGTGACACG
>Ga0209536_100004362_pt1 | contig 22357 bp, 20 predicted proteins | sample DeeMarSeWOR28_12_FD_187461 | JGI IMG/M metagenome (GOLD analysis project Ga0209536, IMG submission 187461) | Marine sediment microbial communities from White Oak River estuary, North Carolina - WOR-2-8_12 (SPAdes) (version 2) | ecosystem: Environmental > Aquatic > Marine > Intertidal zone >... | reverse complement strand
AATTGCTACATCTTCAAGCGTGGTATCCCCCACCTTGACTTTTTCTGTACTGGGCTGCTCAACAACAACTGCTGTGACACCATTAACTTCCTCGGCAATTGCAAAGGCATCATCATATACCAATCCGCCTGATTGCCCACCTCCACCCTGTCCAAATCCTCCCCGTGTAAAGCTGGATTGAACAAATACCAGGTTCGTACCAAGCCCGGTAATCTGTTCTTCGATCGCAGCTTCTGTTCCTGAGCTGATTGAGATCATAATGATCACTGCAGCAACCCCGATAATCACACCTAGCATGGTCAGCAGGGAGCGCATCTTATTTTTGGTCAATCCTTTTGAGGCAATCTGAATGACTTTACTGGCCCTCATAGTTAACTTCCTCGATTTCCTTACGCATCGAATTTACGCCATTCTGGATGTCTGTTTCAATCATCCCATCCCGCAGGTGGATGATCCGTTCTGCAGAAGTAGCAATATGATCATCATGCGTCACCATGACAATCGTGCTTCCCTGCGTGTGGAGATTTGCCATCAGAGTCATGATCTCCTCTCCCGAGCGAGTGTCGAGGTTCCCGGTAGGTTCATCCGCCAGTATCAGCGCTGGATCATTTACAAGCGCTCTGGCGATAGCAACCCGCTGCATCTGGCCACCGGATAATTCTTGCGGCTTATGTGCTACACGATCGGAAAGTCCCACCGCTTCCAGGGAGGCGATTGCTCTTTCGATTTGTTGCTCATCGCTCTCTTTCCCGTTGCGGTTGTACAGCAGCGGCAGGATCACATTCTCAAGGGCTGTCGTTTGTGGCAATAGATTGTAGGATTGGAAAATAAAGCCAATGCGCTGGTTACGTATGATCGCCAGCTGTGTCCTATCCAGGTTGCTGACATCCTCTCCTGCAAGGAAATAGTTACCGCTAGAAGGTCGATCCAGGCAACCCAGGATATTCATCAGGGTGCTTTTTCCTGATCCGGATGGACCCATAATGGCAACAAATTCTCCTTTACGGATGGTCAGGTTGACCTGGGCCAGAGCTCTAACCTTTATTTCACCCTTGCCATAAAATTTGGTCAGGTTAATAACTTCAATAATTGCTGGTTCTTGCATCAAGTCACTCCCGGTCGAGATTGACATCACCAATCGCAACAACCTCACCAGGCTGAATACCACTGACGATTTCTGCTGTAGTCGCATCCTTCATGCCAACCTGGACAAGCCGCTGTGCGAGATTCTCACCTTGAATCACATACACGCTGTAGCCTCCCCCTGTCTCTTTGTGCAGGGCTTCGATGCTGATCAAGACAGCGTTCTGCACTTCCCCTGTGATCACATCCACTGCCACATTTACACCTAACGGTAACCTGATCAGGTTATGAGGTTGTTCTTCTAAGACAACCCACAAGCGAACAGCCTGTGAATTACCGATATTAATCAGGCTGGGTTCGATCTGGGCAACCTGGCCTGTGAATATTCGCCCGGTGATGGCATCGAAGCTAATCTCAACCCGGTTTCCAATCTGGACGGAGGACTGGTCGGTCTCATCCAAGGAAACTGCAATCATCGCCTGGCTTAAATCGGCGAGGGTCAAGATAGTTCCATCACCCACCCGATCTCCAACTCCAGCGTTTATGCTCAACACAATGCCATCTGTTGGAGCGACCAGCTCCAATATCAGGGTTTCATCTCGAACTGCCTGGAGCTTCAGCTCTGCGGTCTCTAAATGAGCTGCCAGAATCGCCATTTCCTGGGGGTCAGGACCTTCTCGCAACCCTTCCCACCTCGATTCAGCTTCCCCAAGTCGAGCTGCAGCCATCGCCAGATCCCCCTCGGGTGGTCCTTGTTGGGCCTGTGCCCAATTCGCTTCGGCTTCGACCAGTTTTTCCTGCGCCGTAGCCAGCCTGGCTTCAGCAAGGGATAAAGTGCTCGCCTCAGGTGGATCACCAAGGGTTTCATACTTGTAAAGCGTATTCTCATATTCGAGCTGCTTGTTTGCCAGCTGCAGCCGCAAATTCTTCAGCTGCTGATCAAGTCTATCGCGGACCATTTGGTTCGGGGCACTTTTGAATTGGAACTCAGCCTGTGAAATTTGATCCTTAATCTCCTGCAGCTCTTTTTGTTTGAACAACAGGCTTGCATAGGCAGTTTGCAGAGACTGTTGAGAGGGTTCTGAGTTGATTATGTACAGATCCATTTCAGCCGCCTGGACTGCCTCTTGTGCCAATCTGAGATCTTGCAATGCCAGGGCCTGTTCCAATTCGTAATCTTGAAGCGATTCGTATACAAGCTGTGCTTGTTCATAAGCCAACAGGGCTTCTGCTGTTTCCAACTGCGCATTTTGATTAAGTTGATCCAATCTTTGCCTTGCAGTTTGAACTTCCAGTTCTGCCTTAGCCAGATCTGCCATACGCTCGGCTTCAGTCCGGTCGAGCTGTAAGCTTGCCAGCACATCACCTGCCGTGACCCGGTCGCCAACACCCACGTTCAACACCACCAATTCGCCTTTTTCTCCAAAGCTGAGCTGGGTTTCTGAAACCGCTACCAGCTCCCCGGAACCACTGACGGAGATGTTCAGATCGCCTATGCGCGCGATCGTTTGATCTATCGAAATTTCACCAGCCTGATCGGATTTAAATCCCTCTGGGGAGAATCCCAGTAGCACAAACAACCCAACAAGGAGGACCAACAAAACGACTGCAATCCAAGTCAACTGTTTTGACTTCACAGCTCAAAAACTCCAATAATTCAAGTTAGTTCGTCTCGACCACACCAGTCGTGACAACCTCTCCGGCTATCAGCCCACTGAGAATCTCAGCAGACGTGTAGTCCATTAAACCTACGCTTACCATGCGCAACCTGGGTTCATCAGATTCCATAACGAAGACTGCATATTCTCCGGGTCCAATTTCACGCACTGCCTCGACTGGCACCAATACTGCGTTGTGTGTCCTGCCGCCGATCACATCCACCGAAGCATTTGAGCCTACCGGCAGCGACTGTGGTTTCGAGAATGATTCCGCATCCAGCTGCACCCAGGCCAAGACAGCATCGACATTAGAAACCATCTGCAGGCTGGGGCTGACCTCGGTCACATGACCCAGGAACATATCATCCGGAAGCGAGTCGAAAACCACCTCCACCTCAAAACCAACTGCAACCTTATCCAGGTCAGATTCGTCCAGGTACACCTCGAGTACTGGCTGTTCGAGGTCAGCCATGACCATAATCGCGTTGGTGCCAACTGCTTCACCAATGCTGGCATCGATCGACATGATCGTGCCTTCCATCGGTGCCACCAGGTCAATCACGGCCCGGTCTTCCTTTGCCGATTCGAGCTTCGCCTTGGCATTGGCCAGGTTAGCTTCCGCTAAAGCCACCTCTGCCGGATCGACTCCTTTCTTATAGACATCATATTTCGCTTGAGCGAGTGCCAGGTTTGCTTCCGCCACGGCAACTTCCCCTGCTGAAGGTCCATCTTTGATCCGTTCATAATCCCGGTTTGCCTCAGCCAGCTTTGCCTGGGCAGCTGCCAGGTCTGCTGAGCTGGTATCCAATTCGAGCTCACTCCCGGTCCCGGTGACAGCGTTGTAATAGCGCAGGGCATTGTCGTAAGCTGCTTGTGCTGCGGTTAACTTCAGCTGGGCACTTGCCTTGCCTAAATCGGTATCTGGCTTATTGATGTAATCATCAAACTTTGCTTCCTGGTCTTTGAGCTTCTTTTCCGCCAGGACAAGCTCCGCATAGGCTGCATCAATCGTCGATTGGTCTGCTGTCGAACGCACAGCATTGTAGGTTCGCTCGGCCTGCTTAACAGCTTCCTCCGATTCGGCTACAGTCTGCTGAGCCTGGGCGATCCTTAGACCGCCGTTCAATAAATCCTCCAATGCTTGTTGCGCAGATTCAACATCCAGCAGGGCTTGGGCGGTATCCAGCTGGACGGAGTCATAGATATCGTCCAGGGCTTGCTGGGCAGTCAGTACATCCAGTTCGGCTTGAGCCAGGGCCAGGGCGATCTCATCCTCTGTCTGGTTTGTCTCCAGGCGTGCCAGAATATCACCAGTCTTTACCCGGTCGCCAACTTTGACCAGCAGTTCAGATAGGGTACCTGCCTGGTCAAAGCCCAGGTTTACCTCGCTGGCAGGTACCACCTGGCCGGCACCAGTGGCAAACACGGTCAAATCCCCACTGCGTGCCACCGCGGTTTGGAGCTGGGGTGTATCGCTGGCTTCTGGGTTCTCAACCGAAAAATAATCATAAGCAAAATAAGCACCTACCGCGATAATCAGGATAGCGCCAGCTGATATCCACTGGTAATGGTTCCTCAGCAGGTTTTTCCAACCTGGGGTGCTTCCGCCCTTTATATTTGATCTGCCACTATCCATCGACTTGCTCCTGATATTAGGATGATTAAAACAATCACACTCACGTAACGAAAATCACTGATGCTTCGCCACATAGTATAAGAAATCGATATATACAAGTTGTTTGTAACTTATGTGGAAATTATGAAGATATACTTTGAAACTCGGACAGTAAAAAAGCCTGCAAAACCGGATGGCTCGCAGGCGTAGGAACTTGTCTGAATGTCTAGCTAAATTATCCCCTGTTTAATGCCTACTTTCATTCATGGTTGGTATGACTGGTCAGGCAGGAATTAGATGGATCCTGGACGAATTCCGACTGGCATGCTGGCGTGCAGAAGAAATACCATTTACCGTTATGATAAGCACGCGGGGTCGATTCGATGAACTTTTCTCTGGTACCACAAGCTGTGTAAATCTGGCCTCCAAACTTGGGCATAGATTCTGATACCTGCTCACTCATCGGTCTTCACCTTGAATCTCTTGTAGCACTTCTAAATCTTTTTCTAAGTTGCGGTTGCGTACCCATAAGCTGATCACGTAAAGCAGCATCACCCCGAATATCACGGCATATCCTGCAATCATGTAATCTGTGGTGTCTGCAGGTCCTTCTTGTAACAGTAACGAAATAAACATCGGCTTTTCCTTTTATTCCATGGTTTTCAAACGCAGCTGCTCAACATGGTCAGTTTTCTGACCTAAGCGAATGCGATGCCAGAACAGGTCGATGAAGATAAATGTAAAAGTAAACAGGCTGAACATAAATGCCTGGGTCATCATGGGCGTCATGTCAAAGGAGCCTGTTGCGCTCGGGTCTCCGCTACCGATCACTACCGGGTGAATGGTGCGAAAAATGCGCGCCGAGAAATAAGTCAGCGGCACGCTCAAGGAACCAATAATGGCATACACGGCTCCAAAGCGAGCTCGGCGGTCTGGATCTTCAATGCCCTGGCGCAACATCAGGTAAGCCAGGTAAATCAGCAGCATAACTGTTGCTGTTGTCAGCCGCGGGTCCCAGGTCCACCAGGTGTTCCAGATCGGTCGTGCCCAGATCGAACCAGTCACGATATTGATAAAGATGAAGGCGATGCCGATCTCAACCGCTGCCAACCCAACGATATCCCACTTGCGATCCTTCTTGATCAGGTAAATAATGCCAGAAACAGCTGCCCCGATGAATCCAAGCATGCCTACCCAACCAGAAGCCACGTGGAAATAAAAGACGCGCTGGACATCACCCATCACCGCTTCCTGTGGAGCATAGAAGAACACCATATAGGATGCAACCAGCAATAGAAGCACGGTAACCACATCCAGAATGGTGAGTAGCCGGGGTTTAGAATTCATAAAACCTCTCCAGAAATTAAAGTATAGTAAACCAGTTTGCCTGGTTACTCCTCAACCACGTAATCGAATACCATGAATGCGACAGCAGAAAATATTATATCGTAGACGATCAACAGGTTCAGCCAGGGTAGGATCATCTCCATCTCGCTGCCATCCAGGAAGCCTGTACTAGCCTTGACAGCCGCCAGGATCACTGGCAGCACCACCGGGAAAAGCAAGATCGGAAGCAAGATATCGCGCGTGCGGGCCTGCACCGCCATGGCTGCCAGGAGTGTCCCCACGGCTACATAACCGATCGATCCCAGCAGGATCACGAGCAGCAAACCTGGATTAAACAAGTTGACGTTGTACAACAGGCTGTAGATCGGCAGCACGATGATCTCCACCATCAGCATGAAGACCAGGTTGCCTATTACCTTGCCAAAATAAATCGCGCTGCGATCCACTGGTGCCAGCAGCAAACCATCCATGCAGCCGCGGTCTTTCTCCACTGCCATCGAGCGGTTAAGACCAAGCGTTCCAGCAAAAACAAAGATCACCCACAAAACCCCGGCTGTGATCGTAGGCTCTCTCCTGCTGGCAGGATCCAGGTCCAATGCAAAATTAAAGATCAGGATCACCAGCAGTGCAAACACCAGCATGGCGGAGATCAGCTCACGGCTGCGTAGCTCTGCGGACAGGTCCTTCCACACCACGGCAAACATCGCTCGCATGAAACTTCCGAGCCTGCCGCTGGTGCTTTCCCCAGGATACGGGGTGGACTGCTGGTCGATACTCATGATTCTTGCAGCGCTCCCCGGTAAAAAGCCAGCAGGTCGTTTGGATCAATCTCATCTCGCCTCACCGAGGCTCCGATCACCCCGCGCGAGATCACATCGAAGCGTGAAGCCAAATCAGCTGCCCTTGCCAGGTCATGCGATGTCATCACCACAGTGCGCCCGCGTGCAGCAACCTCGCGCAGCACAGTGTCGAGCATTGCACTGGCATCCTGGTCCAGCCCGGTGTGCGGTTCATCAAACAACATCACGTCAGGATCATGCAAAACTGCCCTACCGATTGCCAGCCGCTGCTGCATACCGCGTGAAAATGTACGCACCAGATCCCGACGACGGGCAGTCAATCCCACCAGGTCTAAAACCTCTTTAACCCTTGCATCCAGGGTGTTTATACTGTACATTCGTCCGTAAAATTTCAAGTTCTCTTCAGCGGTCAGGTCACCATACAACAGCGGTTGGTGTGATACCACGCCCAGGCGCCTGCGCACTGCTGCGGCTTGATCCGGCAGGCGGTAGCCAGCAATTTTCACGCCCCCCATTGATGGACGAGAAAGGGAAGCTAGAATGCGCAGGAATGTCGTCTTGCCCGCTCCGTTCGGACCAAGCAGAGCTACAAACTCCCCCTGCTCAACTTCGAAGTCCAGACCCCGCAGGACAGTTTTCAGCCCAAAACGCTTGATTAACTTGCGTACGCTGATCATGTCCAGGGTGTCCTGTCGAATCTCATCCCTTCAGATGGTGGCTTTAATTGAAAGGATCTCACTATGCTTCTTCTTTGAGTAAATCTTTGATTTTGGCTTTGAGCTCTGCCCGCCGTTTGAGGTAAGCATCCTGGGGGATTTCACCCGCTTTGTACTGGTCGTCAAGCGCCAATACAGCATCCAGCAAGACATCAACATCTTCACTCCCAGCTGGTGAAGGAGGATATTCCTCAAGTTCCTCTTCCTGGTGATTGGTTTTTCCATCGCGTGAACGCAGGTAGAGCCAGCCACCAGCAACGATCAGCACTATACCGAAAGCTAATAGGCCGATTGTCAGAGTTGAATCGGAACCCAGCGATAGCATGGGGCTGCGCGATTTCGGTCGACCGGAAATATCGATCACCAGGTCAGAACCCGCTTCCAGAACATCCCCTGAATAAGCATGGTAAGGAATACCCTGCACATCGCGGGTACCCATATCGTTCAGTTGCTCCCCTCCAAGGGTAATGCCGTCCTCGGGGATTAACACGATCAAGGCATCAACCGGTAAATCCACCCGGTGCTTGAAATCCAAACCATTTTCATAGGGCAGGTCATACGAATAAATAACCTGGTGCTGGCTGGCCCCGGGCCGGATCACGGCTAAATCTCCAAAACCGCCATCCAACTCAATATAGCGTTCTCCAACCACCCCATCCTGAAATTGAAGATTAATCGCACCTTCGGGGAGTGAATACTCCAGTACAGGCTTTCCTTCTTCCTCTGCTGTAACGATACTGTTGCCAGGATTGGAGATGATGTACATCTCAACCACGCGCAGAGTCTCCGGTTCAATATATTCAAATAGCAGGTGCAGGCGATCAACGGTCAGCTGGGACGTATCACTCGTCGTTTCATAATACGGCAGGATTAGAGTTAAACTGGAGCTCTCTTCATCGACCACGGCGATATCCGAGCTGTAAGATACACCATCCACTTCGAGGCTGGTGAGGAAAGCCCTTCCAAGCGGCATGGGCACATTTTCGAAGAGATAAACCCCACCTTCGCCTATATCGGCTTCGGCACTGAAGGTTTGTTGCATTTGATCGAATCCAAACAAGGTGACCACCAGTTCTTCCGGTATCTCCCCTCCTGAAGCACTGACCACCTGGCCTTCGATGCGCCCAAAACCCGACTCGATGGTCTCCGTCGGGGAGGCTGCAGCAGATTCACTTGCTTCTGTAACTTCCGGCACTGCGGTTTTTTCCACCTGACTGCCAGCGACGTGAGACATAAAAGTCAGTGACCGAAGATAATCCGTCACAGCCCACATCTCCTGCGCTGAGAGCTGATCAACAAAAGCTGGCATCTCAGCACCTTTACCTTCACTGATCACCTGGTAGAGCGCTTCGTCAGACAATCCAGCCATGAACTCCAGGTCATTGAAGTTGCTTGGTTTGGTTGAAAAACCAGCTGCTGCACTTCCCTTCCCATCCCCATCTTCCCCGTGACAATTTGCGCAATATGTCTGGTAAAGCTGCTCGCCCTCAGCGATGAATTCCGCATCCGTGCTGAGAAAATACAGGTAAGCCACCACATCCCAACGCTCGCGGTCGCTCAGGCTATTAAAGGGTGGCATGCGCCTTTCCAGGTTGCCCTGCGTGACTACTGAGAACCATTCGCCAGGAGAAGCCTTGCGCGAGATGGAATTGGTCCCCAAGGCTGGGGGAGGAACCGGCAGCTGCCCGGCCATGCTGCCATCACCCAGTCCTGTTTCACCATGGCAGGGGGCGCATTTATCCGCATAGGTCGCACTGGCTGCGACCGGGTTCGGTTTAACCAAGGGATAAAGCGGGCTACTCATGGGGGGTTGGGTCGCCTCCTCAAAAGGAACTTCTGCACCGGGCGGAGGGGTGATATCCTCGGCCAGCGAGAATGAGCAGGCTGCAAGCAACAACAAACCCAATACCAGCAGTCCAGGCATTCTCAATGTGTGGGGATATTTTTGCTTAAAATTTGTAAGGTTTAAATCCATGCGATGCACTTCTATAATTATGGGATTTCAGCCAGGGCATTGCCGCATCTGGGGCAGAAGCGGTCAGATTTCTGGACTGGACGTCCACACTTTGGACAGAAACCAGCGGATTTTTCTTCCCTGACCCGTCGCCGGGCAGCTAATTGCACTTCAACCGCATCATCTGCATCTACCAGCACCGGTGGAGGATGTTCAGCAGCCCCAGCTGCTGCCTGTCTGCGCTCGGCGATCGCGGCTTCGATGCGCTTTTCCATATCAGGGTCAGCAATAATTGGCTCAAGCGTATCGATCTTTCTTAATACCTCTGCTCCCTGTTGCAGCAATCTCTCCCTTGTTGGTTGGTAATCACCTTCCGGGATCTTCCCGAGAGCATAATCAAAATCTAGTTCCTCGAGCGCAGTCAGGATACGGTCACGTTCTGCTAATAACGCAGACAATTCGTGCTCATGTAGATCTTCTTCAGTAGTCACTGATGCAGCCTCTTGATCCAGCAAAGGCCGAGCGATAAACAGTGCCACCGGGATCAGCAGCGCCAGCAGGAGAAATATTGAACCAATTTCCATGATGATTTATTCTTTTCTATACCCGGCAACCAGGTTGCGCCAAAAATGTAATCTGGTCATGATTCGAGCAGCGGATCGATCATGCTCTGGATCTCCGCCAGGGATATAAAGGGCGAGATTTTGAAAGCTGCCAGTTTACCATCTTTGCCGATGATATATGTCTCTGGTACACCACGAATGCGAAAGGCTTGCGAGATTTCTGTCCGAAGATCAGGACCGTTAGGATAGGTGATATCGAACTTCTCCAGGTAAACCATGGCTTCAGTCTCGGTGTCTACGTAATCTACCCCCAGGAATACCACGTCACCACGCGGGGCATAGATTCGCCAGGCAGCTTCCAGATCGGCTGCTTCTTCTTCGCAGGGTTTACACCAGGAGGCCCAAAAATTCAGCACCACAACTTTGTCTTGCAGTTCTTCGAGACTGATCTGGTCACCATCAAAGGTAGTCAGGGTGAAATCTGGCACGGTCTCCCCAACAGTAACCGGGCCTTCTTGGTTGCGCAACAATCCAAATGCCAGCAGTGCCAACAAGGCGAATATCCCGACCCAGGCTGCCAGCGCGCCAATTGAAATTCGCCTGCCAGCGATCTCGACGCTGCTCTTTTTTGCAGGCAGGGCATCCCCCTGCTGGGGATCTGGATTATTTTCCAGAGAATCTGACATCTATTTACTCCATACAATCAACAAAACCAGCATTTCTTATCGCTGGCGAAGTTCTTCTTCAAGCTTGGCTACGTACGCATCATCCACTTCTGCTACTGGTAGTTCTTCTGTGATTTCATCCTCAGGGGCTTGCCGCCAGGCGCGAAATGCACGGTAGAGTACGTAAATACCAGCGATAATCGCCAGTGGGGGGATGATGTACACCAGCCAATTCAACCCGGTGGCTGGAGGTTGCGCCAAAACCCGGTCGCCATACTGGGCAACGAAATAAGTTTTGATCTCATCCTCCGACCAGCCGGCAGCCAGCTTCTCTCGAATGAGTTCGCGCCACTGGGCACAGGCCTGGGTCGGGCAGACATCCAGAGGGATATTTTCGCACACCGGGCAGTAGAGCTGCTTGGCGATCGCATTTACCTCGTTGTCTGTTGGACCAGCAGGCTGCTCCCCCTGGGCCTGAACCTGATCAGCAGCCGACATCAGGGCAAACAATCCAGCCAGCAGGATGAAGATCGGGAAGAACTTCGAAAATCGATTTATAGACATCATGCTTTTGCAGTGGCATAGCTCGAACTGCGAGCTGAAACCCTATTTTTTTCTGGATCACGCTCCGGCCAGGCAGCGACTAAAGTCCCAAGGATAAATACGAATCCACCCAACCACAACCAGTTCACCAGCGGGTTGTGGTAAATCTTGAAGGTAGCCCCGGCAGAAGATATCGGTTGCCAGTCAACCAATAAGATATAAAAATCATCTTCCCATGTACTGCGTACCCCGGGAATGGTCATCGGTTGCTGGGATTCATAATAGTAATCCCGCCTAGGGTAGAGCTCCCCGACATAGCGCCCATTGCGTTCCACGCTCATTACCGCCCGGGCGACATTACGACCATCCTGAGTATCAAACACGGAGAGCGAATCAAATGTAACCGTGTAATCGCCCAACGAAATCTGTTCTCCCCGGGAGATCGTGCCCTGGGTTTCGGTTTGGAAGAGCTCGATGCCGATGATGCCAATTGCCATCAGCACCACGCCCAGGTGGATGATATAACCGCCGTACCTGCGCCGGTTGCGACCAGCCAGGTGCCACAAGGCAATGGGTAAATTTTCACCAGACCTGCGCCGGCGTGCCAGGGCACCGCGCCAAAATTCGTAGAGCGTCACCAAAGCCACGAATGCACTCAGCCAGAATCCCAGCAACGCAGCCCAATTGCGCACACCGCTGACCAGGACGACCACCAAAACAACCAGCGAAGCGATAAAAGGTTTCCACATCGCCCGGCCCAGTGTTTTGGCTGACGAGTGACGCCATGCAGCCAGGGGTGCCACACCCATCAAGAGCAGCAAGCCGGCGAACAGTGGTCCTGTCGCTCTTTCATAAAATGGTGGTCCCACTGTAACTTTTTGTCCGGTAAAAATTTCGGAGATCAGCGGGAATATCACTCCCCAGAAGCATACAACCAGGATGCCCATGAACAGCAAGTTATTCAACAGGAAGAGTGCTTCCCTTGAGAGCAGCGAGCTCATTTGTGTCTTGGCTTTCAGGTCATTCCAACGCTTCAACAAAAGGGATAACGAGACAATAAATGTCAATCCCATGAAGGCAAAGAAAACCGGTCCGATGGCGCTCTGGGCAAAGGCATGCACCGAGGACAGCACGCCAGATCGGGTCAGGAAGGTTCCAAAGATCACCAGTTCGTAGGTCAGGATGATCAGGATCATGTTCCAGTGTTTCAGCATGCCACGCTTCTCCTGGATCATCACCGAGTGCAGGAAGGCGGTGCCAGTCAGCCAGGGCATAAATGCCGCGATCTCCACCGGGTCCCATCCCCAATATCCGCCCCAGCCAAGCACATCATATGCCCAGCGCCCACCCAGGATCAATCCCAGGGAGAGGAACAGCCAGGCTACCAGGGTCCAGCGCCTGGTGATACGGATCCAGCGATCGTCGGTTCGCCCGGTAACCAGGGCTGCGATAGCAAAGGCATATGGGATCACAAAGGCCACGAAGCCCAGGTAAAGCATCGGGGGATGGATGATCATCCCCGGGTGCCTCAGCAGGGGGTTCAGACCGCTGCCATCCATCGGTATATAGGCCACCGAACCCGCTGGTTGCAACATCGCCTTGGTAACGCCACCCGTGGTTGTCTGCCAGAGGCGAAGAAATGGATTCTCAAAAAATATGTTCAGGGAAACGAAGAAGCCCAGCGTCACCAGGGTCACGATCACCACCCAGGGCAGGAATTCCTGGTCTCGCTCCCACTTGCGCAGGGTGACAGCAGATGCAAAGGCCGCCATCAACCAGGACCAGAAAACTAGCGAACCTGGCTGCCCACCCCATAAGGCAGTTACCTTTAAATAGAAAGGCATGCTGTTGCTGGTCACACTGGCCACGTAATCCACCTGGTAATCGTTGGTGACCAGCAGGTAGATTATGCTCAAAGCAGAAACCGTGATCAGGGGAAAAGTCAACAGGGTCGCGTTGCGTGCGCTGGCGATCCAGGCATGCTTGCTGGTTCGAGCTCCGTAGTACGCAGCCCCGATACCATACAAAGAAACCAGTAATGTGATGACGAGTGCACCATAACCTAGATTAGCAACCATGAAGTTCTCCAACTACTATACATGCAATGCGTGAAACGCAGGCGAACCACGTTTCACGCATAATTTGGATTCGAGTAAGTAATGTCAGGTACCTAACCTTCACTTTGCTCTGGGACTGCCTCTTCGTACTTGGTGGGGCATTTAAGAAGCAGCTCATCTGCGTAGAAGATTCCATCCTCTCCCAATTCGCCGGTCATGATGGCCTGCGCTTCGTGACGCAGCAGGTCGGGTTTGGGTCCAACATAAATCACCTGAAGTTGATTTCGATCCGGGTCATTGACTGCATCATAGAGCACCTTCGCCAGCCCACCTTGTGCCTCGATCTCATCGTTGTCGCCCGGAACATGCGCGACGGTGAATGCAAGCGTAAGGGTCTCTGGTTCATAGACCACTGTGTCCCCGATAACTGCCCCAGAAATACGTACCTCGCGCCCGATATCGCTACCTGCTCGCTCTGTCAGCTCATCAACAGTAAGAAAATACTGCGCGCTGGCCTGGGTGGAAGTGACGATCAAATACACGACTGCTGCCACTATCAGCAGGCCTCCAACGATGAACTTCGCACGCCCACCAGATCCCGCTTGGTTCGTGGTGGAATTATCAAAATCTTGGTCTGTCATTAAATACCTCGCTCAAGGATAATTTCTCGTCAAGCATCAACCCTTAATTTTGTCACAATTAGATTAACGTAACCTGAGATAACCTGCAATTAAGTATGAGAAGGAGATTAATTTCACTTCAACTCGATCAGCCCGGTACGAATTGCGAATTTGACCAATTCCGTCGAAGAATGTAAATTTAATTTGTGCATGATACGCTCGCGGTGCCTGGCGACGGTCTTCGGGCTGATCCCCAGCTGCTCCCCGATCTGGTTGTTGGTATTTCCTTCAGCCACTGCCTCAAGCACCTCGAGCTCCCGCTGGCTGAGTACATCCAGCCCTTTTTCCATCTCGGCTTGATCATCATAATGCCTTTGGTTGGGTGGAGTCTGGCTCAGTAAGCGCCTGTAATCATCCAGCAACCAGCTGGCCAATGCGGGTTGCAGGTAAACATTGCCAAGGGCAACACAGCGGATTGCCGTAACCAGTTCTTCGGCCGCCACCTGCTTGGTGATATACCCGGAAGCACCAGCCGACAGCATCTCGAACAGGTACTGCTTATCCTCATGCACCGTGAGGGCAAGGATGTAATAGTTTTCATCCAGCGCCTTCAACCGGCGCGTGGCTTCCAGGCCATCCATCTCCGGCATCGTAATGTCCATCACGATCACATCGGGTTTGGTTTGCTGGGCTTTTTCAAGTGCTTCCTCCCCGCTGCTGGCTTCCGCGACCACCAGCAATCCTTCCTGTGTATCCAGGAACGACTTTAAACCAGTGCGTACGATATCGTGATCATCAACTAACATCAGGCGGATTGGATCCATGGGGTATCTCCTCCAACTCAGTTTCTGGTGCAACCTGCAGTGGCACCTGTACTTCGACGACTGTTCCCCCGCTGATCGGGCTGCTGATCTGCAGATCGCCTTCTACCGATTCCACCCTCTCGCGCATGCCCTCCAACCCCCAACCGCGCGGCAGCCCGGAAGCAGGCATATCCCGGATGCCGATGCCCTTATCGCTCACCTTCAGTACCACTCGCTGTGGGGAAAAATCTAATTCAAGCGATGCCTGGTCGCACTGTGCATGGCGCACGACGTTGGTCAAGCCTTCTTGAGCCACCCTGAAGAGCACGGTTTCTACGAGCGGGTCCAATCGCTGGCGATCACCCGAAATTTGCAAAGTCACCTGCAGACCAGCACGCTTGTTCTCCTCTTCCGCCAGGTACTGTAAAGCCGGAACAAGGCCCAGGTCATCCAGCTGCGCCGGGCGCAGGTCGTGCACCAGGCGGTAAATACCCTGCGACATCTCTCGCGTCTGGGATTGTAAATCCTCGATCAGTCCCTGGGTTTTTGCTTCTTTCGGCACCAGGTTCTTCAAGGTTGCCAGGTTCAGGCTCAGTGCGGTTAAAAATTGTGCAGTCTCATCATGCAGCTCCCTGGCGATGCGCCCGCGCTCGTCTTCTTGTGCAATCACGGTATGGCGCAGCAGTTCGCGCCGCAATACTTCACGCTCTTCAAGGTCCTGCTTCACTTGTTCCAGCGCTGCCAAGCGTTCCTGCTGGGCGGAGAGCAGCTGTTCTTCTCGCTCCCTGTCTACAACCTGGATGGCCTGGACCAGGTTAACAGTGATCAGGATCGCCATCCCAGCTCTGATCAGCTGGATTGGGAAGCCCATCAAATCCACAAAGATCGCACCGTTGATGATATTTGCCGGGAACATATCAATCGGTCCAACAAATATCTGCGTTATTCCATACAAGGCAAATCCCAATGCTGCCCACCTGAAGCGGCGCGCGATCACCGTACGTCCTTCTGACTGGACCTGCTGGGCGCGTTTGTTGAGCCCCAATCCAGCGAGGACACCGCCAGTCACGGCCAGGAAGTAGCGCGCCAGTGTATCTGCCGGTTTGTACCCCAGGTCCGGTCTTTGCTGGATGACCACCAGCAATGTAACCAGGAATGCTAACAGCATGCCGAACAAGATCACCAGTGGGAGCCAATTCCCCCTTTCTGGATCGACCAGCATCAATAAGCCAAAATAAATCAAGGGGATGAAAGAGATGCCAAGCATGGCGAAGCGCAGCCACTCGATATATTCAGGGAAGGGTACCCCCAGCCAGACACCCTGCATGAGCAGGATCTCAATCCACTCGTGCATGCCGTGCAGGATTCCGAACACCGCCAGCGGGCGCAGCACGCGCCGTTCTGCCAGCCGCGGCGTACGCATGCTCTCCAAAGCAAGGGCAACTCCCATACTGAAGAAAGCCAGTCCGTATATAAAGAAAATCAGGACGATGTCCCACTGCATAATGGATAATTTCTCCTCGCCAGGGTTTGGTTTTTCTGACCGAAAAGTAAAGCTATTGTACAGCAAACCATGGAATCTAACCCCAGCTTTTATGTGACATAAGTCACGTACCCTACATTACTTATGCACTCATTTATGCTTAACCAATGGGGTAAAATTACTGGGCAATTCTGCCCAATCTTGAATAATTGGGGATTTTTTCTCAACTGCTAAGATAAAATGGTAACCATAATTTAGGTTGCTATTTTGTATTTCGAGGAGAAATGGAAATGAAACCAATTAAATATCTGCTCGTGATTACTGCCTTGCTGGTGCTCGTCGCTGGCCTGGTAGCCTGCGCGGGTGAAGAAGGGCCGGAAGGTCCCCCCGGGCCGGCTGGTCCCCCAGGACCGGAAGGCCCAATGGGACCTCCAGGCGAGGAAGGACCTGCTGGTCCAGCCGGTCCGGCAGGTGAAGCTGCGAGCGGCGAGGCAGCCTTTGTTGGCAGCCAGACCTGTGCTGGATGCCATATTGAGATTGCAGAGATTTTCCTTGGGTCCGGGCATGCTTATACGCTCAATCCAGTCGTGGATGGATCGCCTCCTGAGTATCCATTCACCGAATTGAGCGAGCTGCCTGAGGGTTATACCTGGGATGACGTCAGTTACGTGATCGGTGGATACAATTGGAAAGCACGTTTCGTGGACCAGCAGGGTTATGTCATCACGGATGAACCCGGCTCCTCAGGCAACGATGATTACCTGAACCAGTACAATTTTGCGAATCCAGTTGTAGGGACCGAAGCAACCTGGGTCGGTTTCCACGCCGGTGAAGCAGAACTCGCCTACGACTGCGGCAGCTGTCATAATACTGGCTACAGCCCGAATGGCAACCAGGATGACCTGCCAGGACTGGTGGGCACGTGGGCTGAACCCGGGGTTATGTGCGAGGAGTGTCACGGGCCCGGTGGGCTGCATATCCAGAATCCCCAGGCCGTTCAGATGGCGATCGAGCGGGATGCGGAAATGTGCACCCAATGTCATCACCGCTATGATGCGGAATCCATTGAAGCCAGCGAAGGCTTCATCCAGAATCACGATAAGAACCAGGACCTGTTACCCGGAAAACACCTCGTGATTGATTGTGTCATCTGCCATGATCCGCACCAGGGTGTCGTGCAATTGAGCCAAGCTGGCGAAAACCAGACTACCCGCACGCAATGCGAGAATTGCCACCTGGAACAGGCAGCATACCAGGATTCATTAATTCATGCTGCTGCTACGGATTGTGTCGGCTGCCACATGCCGCTGCTGATAAAATCAGCGGCTGGAGATCCAGCAACCTTCACCGGTGACATGCGCACGCACATGGTGAAGATCAATCCCACGCAGATTGAGCAATTTTCCGAGGATGGTAGCCAAATTCTGCCCCAAATTGGTCTTGATTATGCCTGCCGCTACTGCCACGGCGTGACGGCTTCTGAAAAGACAGATGAAGAGCTGATCGAGAAAGCGGTGGACTACCATACACCAACGGAGTAAAGTTCCTGCAAAACTGAATATCGCAATTGGTAAATCATAACGGGCCGGTGCCTGACCGGTCCGTTTCAACTTCATTTATAATATTGGTAATTTCCACAAGTGGAGAAAATTTATGCGTAAGTATTGGCAAAAATTCAGATCTGGTTTGAGAAATTTCTTCTTTCCACCAGAAGGATCCTCCCGCTGGGTTCGTATCTTGCCCTATGCTTTACTGGGAGTCCTTACCCTGATCGTCCTGTCTGGTGCAGTCTGGGGTTGGGAGTACACCAATTCCCCGGAATTCTGTGGTCAGGCATGTCACACGATGCCCCCAGAATTTACCAGCTACCTGACCTCCCCGCACGCGCGGGTTGATTGCGTTGACTGCCATATCGGGAAAGGTTTCATCACCACCCGCGTCACCCGCAAAGCTGGCGACCTGCGCCACATCTTTGCCACAATGTTCAACACCTACGAGTTCCCCATCCGTGCTCACCGGCTGCAGCCGGCACGGGAGACCTGCGAGAAATGCCACCTGCCGGAGAAATTCTCCGATGACAGCCTGCGTGAGATCAAGACATTTGCATCGGATAAGGACAACACCCCCCTGACCACCTACCTGGTGCTTAAAACCGGTGGCGGCTCCAAGCGCGAGGGCCTGGGCCGCGGTATCCACTGGCACATCGAGAACCAGATCGAATACCTGCCCATGGATCCCGAAGAGCAGGAGATTCCTTACGTACGGGTCTATGAAGACGATGGTTCCGTCACTGAATACGTGGACGTTGAGTCAGGTCTCGATCCAGGGGATATCAACGAGGAAGACCTGGTGGAGATGGACTGCATCACCTGCCACAACCGCATCACCCACCTGGTAAAAACACCTGAAGCCACCGTCGACGAGCTGATCAACCGCGGCATCATCGATCCAGAGATTCCGGAAATTCGCCGCGTGGCAGTCGACACATACGGCCAGATTTATGACACCACCGAGATTGGCCTGGCTGGCATTGCTGCGATCCCAAGTTTTTATGAAACCTATTATCCAGATTACTACGCCGAAAACCAGGACAAGATAGACCTTGCTGTCGAAGCCCTGCAGGATGCATATGCCCAGAGCGTTTATCCCGAGCAGAATTCCGATTGGACCACCCACCCCAACAATATTGGTCACAGCGATACCGCTGGTTGTTTCCGCTGCCACAGCGGACAGCACTTGAGTGCTGAAGGGGATGCCATCCGCCTGGAGTGCAACCTGTGCCATTCGATCCCCGTTGTCGCCGGTCCAGGAGATTTCGTCTCGGAGATCGAGATCAGCCGCGGTCCCGAGCCAGAATCGCACAAAAACACCAACTGGATCAGCCTCCATCGTAATGTGTTCGACCCGACCTGCAGCAACTGCCATACCACGGATAACCCTGGCGGCACCGATAACACCTCGTTCTGCTCTAACAGTGCCTGCCATGGGAATGTATGGGAATACGCCGGATTCGATGCTCCTGGCCTGCGAGAACTACTGATGGAACAGCTGCCACCTGAACCGACACCCACCACACTGCCACCCGGCGCTGCGGTCACCTTCCAGGATACTATTGCCCCCATGCTGGAAAACAAGTGCGGGGCCTGTCACAGCACATCCAACAGCTTGAAAGGCCTGGACCTGACCACCTATGCCGGGATCACCGCGGGCGGTGAGAGCGGTGCCGTGATCGTCGCGGGTGATTCCGAAAATAGCCTGATCATGATCGTTCAGACCAGCGAGGACCCGCACTTCGCCCAGCTAACTTCAGATGAACTGGACCTGCTTGGACGCTGGATTGAAGAAGGTGCGATCGAAGAATAAGATCGGACAATTCTAGAAATACCTGATAAAAAGTAAACACATTTTACGAGATCGAGTTAGGAGCAATATTAAGAGTCAGCAATTTTGAATGACAAGGTGTGCAAAACTGTGAGGAGTTTCGCAATCTGACAAGTCAGAAGCTTTCGAATACTCTACAAACGTTCAAACTCTTGTCTGCCAAAGGAGGATTGGATGGAAGAAGAGAAAGAGAAGGTCAGCCGGCGTAATTTTCTGGCCATCGCAACGGGGGCGATTGGTGGTTTGATTGGGATCGTGATGGCTATTCCCGCCGTTGCGTATGTCGTCGGCCCTGCCTTACAGCGCCGTTCACAGGAAAATTGGGTCAGGCTAGGACCCACCTCGAAGGTCGAGCTCGGTAATCCCACATTATTTAAAACCGTTGTTGAATCCCAAACCGGATGGATTGTATCCGAGGATGAGGTCTCGGTCTATGTGCTCACCGAAGATGGACGCGATTTCATCGCGCTATCGAACATTTGCACTCACCTCGGCTGCCGGGTGCGCTGGATCAGCGACCAGGGGCAGTATTTCTGTCCCTGCCACAACGCAGCTTTCGATAAGTTTGGAGATGTCGTATCGGGACCCCCGCCCAAACCCCTCGATCAATTCGAAACAAAGGTTGAGGATGACCAATTGTTTATTTTGCTGGGAGGTTGAGATGAGTGTCGGTTTTGGAAATTGGCTCGACGAACGCATCGGCTGGCGCAAAGTTTGGGATGCCATATTCCTGCGCAAGATCCCCAAGGTGAACTGGTTTTACACCCTGGGCAGCGCCACGCTCTTTGTTGCCCTCCTGCAGGGCATCACCGGCATCCTGCTGACCATATATTATGTTCCCACGCCAGATCACGCCTATGACAGCGTGCAATTTATCACCACCCAGGTTCCGGCCGGGTGGTTCATCCGCGGCGTCCACCACTGGGGAGCGAGTGCCATGGTGCTGCTCACGGTATTACACATGGTGCGCGTGATCATGTATGGCGCATATAAATACCCGCGGGAAGTGACCTGGTTTACCGGGGTAGGCTTGCTGCTGGTCACGATGGGTTTTGGTTTTACCGGCTACCTGCTGCCCTGGGATCAAAAAGCTTACTGGGCCACGATCGTCGGCACCCGCATTGCCGGCGTTGCCCCCTTCATTGGTGAACCCATCCTGCGCATCATGCGCGGCGGGGAGGATCTTTCGGCGGTCACATTGGCGCGCTTCTTCGGCACCCACGTCTGGGTGCTGCCTACGCTGCTCCTGCTATTGCTGGGTTTCCACATGTACCTGGTAATCCGGCAAGGTATCAGCGCGGTGCCGAAGAGAGGGGAGTGAACCATGAACGAACAAGAACGTAAAGAATACATGGAGAAGTATAAGGAGGAGAAGGAAAAAGGGGTTCCTTTCTTCCCCGACATCCTATTTAAAGATGCGGTCATCTCCTTGATCATCTTTATCGCCCTGGTAGCCCTGGCGTATTTTGTCGGTGCACCCCTGGAACCACGCGCCGACCCGGCCGATACCAGCTACACGCCTCGCCCGGAATGGTACTTTCTCTTCCTGTTCCAGCTGCTGAAATACTTCCCCGGCTCCCTCGAAGTGATCGGCGTCTTCATTATCCCTTCGGTATTAATCATTTTGCTGGTTGCTTTACCGCTCATTGACCGTTCACCGAAGCGCCATTTTATGCGCAGGCCTGTCATCCTCGGTGCCACGATCTTCAGCGTGATCGGAATCCTTTTCCTGACGGTGCAATCCTATCGAGAAATTCCCCCACCCCAGGAAGTCGTCGGTGGCGACCAGACTGCCGTGCTATACACGGAAAATTGTGCTCCCTGCCACGGTCCAGCGATTTCCGTTCCCACGAGCGTGAACCTGCACGAGATTATCGCCCAGGGCCAGCACGAGGACATGCCCGCCTGGAGCGGTGACCTGACTTCCGATGAGATCGACGCCCTGGCTGGTTTCATCCTCTCACCTGTTGGCAGCCAGCTCTTCACCGACAACTGCAGTGCATGCCACGAAGTATCCCAACTGGTAGCCAGCGACCCGATCGCCCTGAAAGAATCTATCCAGCTCGGTCTGGAATTTGGCCCGCATGCAGACCTGAATATCCCGGATTGGGCGACATCGATCAACCAGGAGGACCAGACCAGGCTGCTCAATTTCCTGGTTGCACCGGATGGCCAGCGCCTGTTCGCCACCAACTGTGCACCCTGCCATGGGAAGTCCGTCGCTTTTACCGGTGGTGAAGAACAGCTTTTGGAAACCATCAGCCAGGGTGGCATGCACCTGGATATGCCCTCCTGGCGGGATATGCTCAGCGATAATGAAATAGGCGCACTTGCCAGCTATGTGGTAAATCCTGCCGGTTACCCTGCTGGGGAATCACTGTTCCAGACCAATTGTGCCGGCTGCCACGGTGAGCGCATCCCCACTGCAGAAGATGTGGAAAGCGCACGCCAGATCATCGCCGAGGGCGGTGGTCACGAGACCATGCCTGTCTGGGGTGAAGTGCTTACCCCGGAACAGCTGGATGCCCTGGTTACCTACACCATCGCGGCCGCTGAAGGCACATCCTTCGAAGTCGGCCAGGAGCTGTATAGCCAGAATTGCGCCCTCTGCCATGGTGAGTTTGGTGAAGGTGGACCAAATCCCTCACGGGCTGGCGACATCATCTTCCCCATCAGCACCGCCGACTACCTCAAGACCAGGGATGATTTCACTCTGCGGTCGATCATCTCCCAGGGTCAGCCTAATTTTGGCATGTCACCTTTCGGCAGCAGCTTCGGTGGTCCACTGGATGATGAACAGGTGGATGCCATCGTGGCTTTCATGCGCACCTGGGAGGCCAACCCACCGGTCGAACTTCCACCGGAAGTTGAAATCAGCGTCGATGTGGTCTCCCTGGACACGCAAGAGATTTACGACCAGCTCTGCGCACAGTGCCATGGAGAAGATGGGAGCGGTGGGATTGGTCCTTCTTTCCAGGATAACCAATTCCAGACTTCTCGCACGGATACCCAGCTGTTCGACAGTATCAACCTGGGTCACGAAGCCACCGCCATGATCGGCTGGGGCGA
>Ga0209536_100004361_pt1 | contig 22360 bp, 26 predicted proteins | sample DeeMarSeWOR28_12_FD_187461 | JGI IMG/M metagenome (GOLD analysis project Ga0209536, IMG submission 187461) | Marine sediment microbial communities from White Oak River estuary, North Carolina - WOR-2-8_12 (SPAdes) (version 2) | ecosystem: Environmental > Aquatic > Marine > Intertidal zone >... | reverse complement strand
CCAAAAAAGTGGAGATAAGACCCAATAATGGGCATATAGCCCACGGTTTTTGGTAAGTAAAATTCAAAGCGAAATTAGATGAATATACTTGGTTTTGATAAGGAGTTCTAACCATGGCTCATAAAAAAGCAGCAGGAAGTTCCAAAAACGGACGCGACAGCAACGGTCAACGACGCGGTGTCAAACGTTACGGCGGCCAAAAGGTAAAGGCCGGCAATATCCTCGTACGTCAGCTGGGGACCCGAATCCATCCAGGTGATAACGTCGGCATGGGCAAGGATTATACGCTTTTTGCCAAGATCGATGGTATCGTCGCCTATGAAAGAGCCGGCCGGTCACGCAAAAAAGTCAGCGTGTATGCCGAGTGAAATTTATTGATGAAGCACTGATCACCGTGCAGTCCGGTAACGGCGGGCGGGGATGCGTCAGTTTGCGGCGTGAAAAATATGTGCCGCGCGGCGGACCGGATGGCGGTGATGGCGGTAAAGGCGGAGATGTCATTTTAAGGAGCTCTTTGCGTCGCCGCACCCTCTATCCATTTCAATTCAAACGCCAGTTTAAAGCCCAAAACGGTGCCCACGGCCAGGGTAAGCAAAAGACCGGCAAAAACGGCCAGGATCTGATCATCGAAATTCCACCCGGCACCCTGGTCAAAGATGCCGTAAGCGGTGAAGTGATAAAGGACTTTACCGCCACCGGCGAATCTTTAACGGTCGTAAAAGGTGGCCGGGGCGGCCTCGGGAATGCACGTTTTAAAACATCGACCAACCGAACACCCCGTTATGCCCAGCCCGGCGAAACCGGGCAATTCCGCCAGCTCAAACTGGAGCTCAAGCTTTTGGCCGACGTGGGCATTATCGGCCTGCCCAATGCCGGCAAATCCACGCTGATCAGCGTGATTTCTTCAGCTACCCCTAAAATTGCGAATTACCCGTTTACCACTTTAACTCCCACTCTTGGCGTTGTTGCAACCGATTGGGGCGACCCGTTTGTGGTGGCCGATATTCCCGGTTTAATTGAAGGTGCTCACCAGGGGGCGGGTCTCGGCACTCAGTTTCTGCGGCATATCGAGCGCACCCGCATTTTGATTCACCTGATCGATGCCGGGGATATTGACCCGGAAGATCCCCGTCGTCATTTGAAAACCGTCAATCGCGAATTGGAATCCTTCAATCCGCAGTTGACCGAGAAGCCTCAAATACTGACGCTCAACAAAATGGATTTGCCGGGCGCCCCTGAGGCGGCAGAAGCATTTGTGGCTGCCCTCGATCCAGAACCGGTCTTTTTGATTTCGGCGAAAGAAAACCGGGGGATCAAACGCTTGCTGTCGCGAACAATCGAACTGCTCGACCAAACCGGGCGTAACGAAAGGGATCGAACCGATTCAGGCAAATGATTGCCCGGCGAGCAAGTGTTTGATTCGTACTTGATGGATATGGTATTGAAATAATATGCGCATCGGACTATTCGGCGGCACCTTTGACCCTATTCACCGGGGGCATTTATGGGCTGCGTCACAAGTCAAAAAAATTTTTAACCTGGATCCCATTTATCTCATTCCAGCGGCGTTGCCGCCCCATAAAGCACCGGTTTCGGTCGCCAGTGCCGATGACCGCCTCGAGATGATCAAACTGGCAATTGGCGGCATTGCCGGAGTTGCCGTGTCGGATGTAGAATTACAGCGCAGCGGACCGTCGTATACAATTGATACGGTCTATCATTTTAAAAGCACGCAGCCTGATGATACGCGGATCTTTCTGATCATGGGTACGGATGCCTTTCTCGAGATCGACAGTTGGAAATCTCACCGGGAATTGCTCAAACAGATTTCAGTGATCGTCATGGCCCGTCCACCAGCCCGCCGTCAGGGTGAGCAGCAGGGCTGGAAACACCTTGGCGATTTTCTTAAATCCAACATATCGGCAGACTATTGCTTTTCAGACGCCCAAGACGCTTTTATATCCGCCGGCTTGCAGCCCATCCACATCTGTGATGTCAATGCGATGGATATTTCTTCGACCCGAATCCGGCAGGCAGTTAAACAAAAACAAACCATCGAAAATTGGGTGCCTGCTCCGGTAGCAGAATATATACACCAAAAAGGACTTTATACATGAGTAAAGACGCGGCTGCTGCGCTTGATCTGTTCATAGAAGCAGTAACGAAAAAGAAAGCACTGAATTTAGTTGTTCTGGATGTCCACAACCTGACGTCAATCGCCGATGCATTTATTATCTGCAGCGGGCAGTCGAATCGCCAGGTAAACGCGATTGCCGACGCTGCGATTGACCATTTGAAAAAGCATAAAATTAAACCGCTGAGTGTTGAAGGCACCAGCGAGGGCCATTGGGTGTTGCTGGATTACGGTGATGTGGTTATTCACATTTTTTACGAGCCGGTTCGTGAATTTTTTGACCTTGAAGGACTCTGGGTTGATGCCAAACGGATTGAAACGCCGGCCCTGAAAAAGCGGCAAAGCTCAAAAAAATAATCCCGAATTCAAAGCAATTGGAAGCTGTTGCGCAAGCGCGCAGCCCGTTTTTGTTTTCTATTCTTTCTTGGTAAAAGGCGACGATGGCAAAAACGCTAAAACCGTATTCAATGATAACCGATTTTGTGACCGGCAAAGAAATTCCCAATGTCGGGGCCGAGGAAAATCGGCAGATGGTGGAAAAATTTTTAGTCACCGAAAAAGGGTATACCAAAGAAGATATCGAAGTCGATGTGGATCTTGAAATCAGTGTTGCCGGCCAGCCTTATCGCTCGCAAATTGATCTGATCGTCTGTGTCGAAGGCGGCGGTCGCACGCGCTTTATGGCTTTTAAATGTGCGGCGGCTTCCTTGGGATCGCGGGAAAGAGAAATACTCGCAGCTGCCCGGCTGCTGGGCAAAAATCAGGTTCCGCTGAGTGTCGTATCTGACGGCCAAACGGCGATCGTGCTGGATACGGTTTCCGGCCGGAAGCTGGGGGAGGGACTGGATGCCATACCGTCGAAAGATGAGGTAATTGAAAAGCTAAGCAACCTGGATTTGCAACCCCTGCCTGAAGCCAGGCGGGAACGGGAATCTTTGATATTTCGATCCTATGACAGCATGAATGTCAATGTCAGCCGAAATATAAGATAGGAAGCAAAGCGAAAGGCTTAATAAATTAGGGATTATAGTGGTTGTCAAAAAAACGTTCCGATTACGGGACGTTTTTTTGCTACAACACTTATGCCGACATCCTTTATACGGAACATTATTATGACAATCGGTATAAAATGATTGCCGGGTTAGGCCCTGGCGTCATTGATCAAAATGGGCTCTGATTCAAACTGCTGATAAGCTTCAATCAATTTGGTAGCGAAAGCGATATTTTCGTCGGCGTCTCCCTGAAAATTAATACCGCTTTTGTAATTACCGTCTTTATTCTTGACGGAAAAAACAACCCTTCCAATGATTCGGGTCATATTCTCTTCCAGATCAACAAAAACCAAATAGATATTTTTTTGCTGGAGCATCTGGGCTGTTTCCAGCAAAATGCCATTTTGGCTGATGTCCAGGGCAATGCCCATATTCTGATCCACCAGAATACCATTCTTATCAATGCAATCAAAGGCTACGGGGTTACACACCTTAATCCGGGGAAATTTTCGGCGATCAAGTTTTTTCATGCTATAAATATCGGTAATCTAAAACAAACCTTAAACTTTTTTTCTCAATTTCGGAGTTTTTTGAAGGCCCTTCTATTGGCTCTGGAAAATAAGACATTAAAGGAGAAATTATTTGATATATCACACGTGATTAAGCGAAGTAGGCTTAAAATCTCTAATATTAATAATAGGTTGTGAATATATTTTATTTAAACCTCTTTGCCACAATGCTTACAAAACTTAGCCCTCTTTTTGATGATTTCTGCGCAAAAAGGGCATTCCCGGGTGTAAAATCGTTTGTGAATATTTGAAATGGCGGCTTCAACCTTTTCTTGCAGGATTTGATTGCCGAAATTTACATTTTGGATGGGATCAATGGCTTCCAGCTCACCGATGTCTCCGATCATTTCGGCGGCCTTAACCCTTACCCGCATCGGTTCCGTTACGTCTAGCAGAATCCTGAGAACCTGAGGGCCGTCTTTGCTGACATAACAGTCGGCAAGGACTGAAAACCCCCTTTTGGTTGCCTCTTTCAAAGCTTCCTTTTCGGCCAGCACCTGATCGTCAATAACCTGGCCCCGGCCTCCCATGCTGCTAAACACCGGCATAAACTCAAATATTTTGGTCCCGGGATAGTTCATACATCGATAGGACGCATTGTGCGCATAATTATCTTTCACATGATCCCAACCCTGCGAATAGCAGCTACAGTGATCGTTAAAACAGACGTACAAATAAGGGGTTCCCCAGCCGAGGCCGTCGCCCATGTTCACAGGCGGGACTTCCCACAGGTTCATCTCCTTTCCGCAATGAGGGCAGGAGGGTTTCTCACGGCTCATAATCCGTTCCAGAACCTGCTCTTTGGTTTCAAACGCCATTTCCGAATCTCCATTTCCGAGCGAGCACTTGTCGCTCTTTTTGCTTATCGTAACTGAGTTGACGTTAAGGTAAGTTGATTATTTGAAATGTCAACCGATCCTATTTTGCAATAACAACCCATAGCGAAACAGGTATTATCTGAATGAAATGATTCAAGTGCTCTTAATGTCTCCCGGCCGGAATCTGATACAAAAACGAACAATTTGTATTGACAATGTATTACTTTTTATGCTATACTTCCATCAAATTTAATCATACTTTCCTGCAAAGCCAAATCCACCCAAAGGTGGGGACAAAAAACTACGGGTCAAAAGCTTACAATGAAAAAGGATAAGATCTATTCCTTACGAATGAACAGCAAAGTACGCGATGCGCTCCAGCGGGCATCGAATAAAGAACAGCGCTCCGTGGCCTCATTACTGCACAAAATCATCATGGATTTTTTAACCCGGGAAGGATTTCTCAGTGATGCTGACTATGGTGTCGAGCGGCGCCAGTTTAATCGTAAAAAAATTACAGTGCCGACTGAAACAACTTTTACAGAAGGCCAAACTCAAAAAGCAGTGCCAGGGGTCGTCCTGGACCTGTCTTTGGGCGGCGCTTTAATTACCTACCCCAAAAGTTCAGACGTCCGGTTTTCATCAGTTGGTAAGCTGCCTGATTTTGGTCTCGAGATCCAGGTCCCCGGAGAGAGCGATGCTTTACACTTCGACTGCAATGCCAAGCACATGCGTGATACTGGAGATGAAATCCATGTGGGCGCCAGCTTCAACGATCCGCAAGAAGACCAGTTGCAAAAACTGGATGAATATCTTTTTGACAAAAAGTCGAAAGAAAAAGACAGCGAAAAATAAATTCCGGCCGGTAATTTAGTGACAAATCAACTTTTTTTAACCCATCCACCAGCTGCCAGTAATATGTGATACTATTCATTTACTCATTTTACCTCCCTTCAATCCGCAGTGAAACGCAATGAATGCCGGCAGTCTCAAAGCTATTGAAAATAATCGGGTAGTCTAATATGGTAGCTGCCGGCATGCGCTTCAAACGCCCGTCTGTTTTATCCTCGATGAGGATCTCTCGATGATTTGAAATCATAGAAAGGTCAACGATCATGAGCACATCTGCAATTGCCTATCATGCGCAACCACCTGCGGCCATTGATTACGATCGACTGTTTGAAACCACCGGCTGGAACAAATCCTATCAAGCCACTCCGCAGGAACTCCATGAAGCCGTAACCGACAGCTGGTATGCGCTGTCGGCTTACGAGAACGACCGCCTGGTCGGCTTCGGTCGCATCATATCCGACGGCGTCCTGTATGCTCTGATCTGTGATTTGATTGTCAATCCGGCCTGCCAGGGCCGAGGCATTGGCAGCACCCTGCTCGCTAAATTGATCGAGCATTGCCGCTGTGAGGGCATCCGGGTTATCTGGTTGTTTGCCGCCAAAGGTAAAAGCGCTTTCTATAAAAAATTCGGTTTTCAGAAACGCCCTTTGGACGCACCGGGCATGCAATTGACGCCAACCGTGGATTAGACGAAAGGACAGGAATATGCCATACAACCAAAAGATAGATGCCCGCGTCACCCAAATCGTGGGCCGCTGGAAAAATACCGAGGCCAAAAAAATGTTCGGCGGTGTCTGCCACCTGTTCAACGGGAATATGGTCTGCGGGGTATACAAAGATTACCTTATTCTGCGGCTGGGCGAAAAGGCATCCGACGCAGCGCTAAAAAAAGCGCACACCCGGCCGTTTGATATCACGGGCAAACCGATGAAAGGCTGGGTGATGATAGATGAAAGCGGTTTTCGAAGTGAAGATCAGCTCAAGTCCTGGCTGAATAAAGCCAAGGATTTTGTCAAAACCCTGCCGCCAAAATGAGCTTCCCTCAACAAATCCCGGAAATACGCCCGCTGTTTGAACGATCAGACTATGTTGACATCAAGACTGTTGAGGGCTCTACGCCGCTGCGCCGGTTTATTGCCGCTATGCTGTCGCACTATCCCTGGTGGGTCGTGCTGTTGTATCGTATTCGAACTGTCCTGGTAAAGATCCTGGGGTTGGTAGAGCATGAGGCGCCGGAAGTTCTGCCGAATTTGCAGGCTGAAGATGTGTCCTTTGTGGCGGGCGATACCGTAACCTTTTTCACCGTCCGGTTGGCAAATGAAGATCAATATTGGGTCGGCGAAACACCCGAGGATAAGCACCTGAAGGCCTATTTCGGAGTTGTCGTCGAACCCGTGGCCGATAACCGCAAACGCTTTCATGTGATCACGATCGTGCATTATAAACACTGGACAGGACCCGTGTATTTTAACCTGATTCGCCCGTTTCATCATCTGGTGGTCAGTCGAATGGTGCGTGCCGGGGTGCAGGCTAAAAAATAGGCCAATACGGTTGTTCGTTTGCACAGATTTATAGCGCTTGTCATAAAACCGTTCCGCATAAAAGGATGGCGGCATAAGCGCTTGTAGCAAAAAAACCTTCCGCAAACGGAACGTTTTTTTGACAATCGCTATAAACAGTTCCTGCCAGCGCAAAAGGTTACGCTTTCAGAATCTTTGGATTCTGTGATGTTGAGAACGGCTGAGTTTCAAATTTTTTGAGCCCGGATTAATACACCTTCAGTTTTTGGAGAGCTGTTAAATCCTGTTTTGGCGACAAGTTCTGCGGTTTTGAATCCCACGCGATGAAGCATTGCCAGGAAATCCTTTCCCGGTATGGCCCCGCCCTCTCATCGTGCCCAGCTTTTCATTATTATTTCTTTTTCCCTGGGGAACTCACCGGTCAAAATTTCGTCAGCCACCATCAGACGGCCACCTGTTTTTAACACACGGTAGATCTCGCCAAAGGCCCGGGATTTATCAGGGATCAAATTTAAGGCGCCATTTGAGATCGCAACATGAAAGTAATTATCTTCAAAAGGTAATGTTTCCGCCGAACCTTCCTCAAAGACCACATTTGTTAAATCCATTTTTGAAAGATTTTGCTTAGCCCTTTTTAACATTACAGGTGTCAAATCAATCCCCACTGCTTTTCCAGAGGGGCCGATCATCATCGCTGATATGAGCGTATCGACACCGGCTCCGCAGCCGACGTCAAGCACGGCATCTCCTGAGGTTATGGGCCCCAGTGTGAAAGGGTTGCCCACTCCGCAATACGAAGCGGCCACCGTTTCAGGCAATAGCTTGAGGAATTCAGGGTCATAATTTAAAGTTGTCAGCCCCGCACGGCCGGTGGGATATTTGAACAATCCGTCGGGATTTTTGGCGACTTTCGAATATTTTTTCCAAATCTTTTTTTGAATCCACTTTTTGTCTTTGTCGCTAAATGGAGTTTGCATACCTTCGCTCCTTTATCAACACATAGTCATTGTAGACTTGCCTGAATAGCCGCTTCCAGTTTTCTTTTAGAAATATCGGACCCTTCTACAACAATTTCATCACCGACCATCACCGCCGGCGCCACCGGCAGATCGAGTTCAAAATATTCGTCGGTCATATATTCATCCTTTGGTCTTTCGATGATTTCTATCTCGACATCGTATTTCGCGCCCAGCCTGGGCATCATTTTTTTAAAATGCTTTCACGGCCTACCGTTTGGCAGGTTCATAAAAAATCTGACTTTCAGCATGGTATCCTCCTTTTATTTTTTAATTTCTGCCATGCGTATCAGGAATTGATCCGCCGGCAAAAAATCTACCAGGCGCAAATTGCGCTGCTCTATTCCCTGGCGATTCAAAAACACAACCGTGGGGACACCTCTAACGTTATATTGGCGTAACAATTCTTCGTACACGGGATTGCCCTTGCGTGTAAGGTCAACCTTGATCATGACAAAATCTTTTTTTGCCTGTTTGACGATTTCAGGATCATGAAAAGTGACGTTATCCAGTTCACGGCAGGGTGCGCACCAATCGGCATAGAAGTCGATGATAACCGGTTTTTTTATTTTTTGTGCTTCAGCCAGCAATTGCTCGCTGTAGGGCTGCCAGGCCGCGCCGGGGCCGCGCAGCAACCAGGAGCCGATCAGCACCGTGGCAATCACCATGCCGATAATGGCCGCAGCGGCTCTGAGCCACTCAAAGCCGCGGGACTCGGCCCGGGACCTGTCAATCCAGCCCAGGTGCAATGCCGCTGCCAGCGCAACCGCCGCCATTAAGAAAATCCTTGCGGTTTCAGATAATAGCGGCTGAACAAAATAAGCGGCCATACCCACTAAAATCCAGCCCAGTAACTTTTTGACCCACAGCATCCATTCACCGGAACGGGGCAGCTTGCTCAGCTGTCCGGAAAACAATGCCAGAAAAAAGAGCGGCAGACCCAGGCCCAGACTCAAGGTAAAAAAGATTAGAAATGCGATCCACAGGTTTCCGATCGTGGCGACCCAGGTCAGTAAACCCAGGATAAATGGACCAATACATGCAGAAGCAACCACCCCCAATGTCAGACCCATAAAAAAGCTGCCCAGATAACCGCTATATGTTTTTGAGGCCGCCTGCGACACCGCATAGGGAAGACGGATTTCCCAGAGCCCAAAGAGACTGGCGGCAAAAAAGATCAAAACGGCTGCCACCATGGCGAGCACGACCGGGTGCTGCAGTAAACTGCCGAACATGCCGCCGGTTAGGGCTGCTACCACCCCGAGCACGGAGTTGGTGATGGCGAGCCCTCCGATATAGCAGGCTCCATGGATGATCAGCTTTCGCTTGCTCTCCGAGTGCCGGCCACCGAAATAGGAAACCGTAATCGGAATTAACGGATAGATACACGGCGTCAGGTTCAGGGCGATTCCGCCAACAAAGATTCCCAAAAGCGTCCAGATCATTGCCCAGCCGTGCAAGGGCCTTGACGGTTGGGGGGTCAGCGAGTGTTCAGAAAGACCGGCCAGGGAGCTGTCAACCGGCAACCCCCGGGCATGCCATTCCGGATAGCCCATGGGGTCACGAAAGATGTTTTGATAACCAAGCGTTACGGCCACCCGGGCCGCCGAGTCGCTGCGGGCTCATGCCAGTCCGGCTCAGTAAAATACGATCAAGCGGGATTTGTCCGGCCCGAGCAGTTTTTGAAGGGCGCCTTTGTTGCGCCAGCGCGACAGCCAGGTCGGCTCTATCGGAAAATTGACGGCACCTCTGATATGCCCGGTGCGGTATTCCCACTCCTGGCGCGTATCGACCAGAAGCATAGAATCCGTTTTTGCTTGATAGGTATTGGATAATTCATTTGTGTCGATCAACCGGTAGCCGCCTTGACTGGCTTCCGCCAGCACATCCTGCCAGGTGGCTTTTTTGGGGGCGACCTCCCGATTGGCCTGCCAGAGGGTGCCCACTGTTAGCGTCACAGCCGCCAGCGCCCACAACGCTTTTTTTAAACGACTCATTGCCAAGCTTTCCGGATACCCATCCAACAATCTGTTTTAACGGTTGAATTCACCGACGCCTTGGAATTCATAGTGCCTTTCTGAAAACAATATGACGAGACAACGCGCTTTTATTTTGCGTATTATTTCTGGGACACGCATACTATATGTCTTCGTTTACAATGATCGGAAATCCAAGGGTCCGCAGATCCTGAATGCCTTCTTCTAGTCTTACGGCATTGAATCCCTGAGCGCGAAGCATTTCCACTGCCAAGACGGAAAGAACGCAGTAGGGACCGCGGCAGTAGGCCACTATTTCCTGGTCGCGCGGTAAATCCGACAGGTGCTGCTGCAGCGCCTTAAGTGGAATGGATAGGGCGCCGGCAATATGCCCGGCATTGTATTCTACCGACGGGCGCACATCCAAAACAGTCACCGCTTCTTCGCGCATGAGTCTTAGAAGTTTTTCACGATCCACCGGCATCATCCCCTCTCTGCCTGCCAGGAAACGTCGTTTGATCTGCTCGACTTCCGCCAGCCTGCTTTCAGCCAGCAGGCGCATGGATCGAAAAAATTCGCAGACCCTTTCATCGGCGAGCCGGTAAACGACGAACAGACCTTCTTTGTCGGCATCCACCAGACGGGCTGATCGAAGTATCTGTAGATGCTGGGATGCATTGGCGATGGTCAAACCGGACTCTTTGGCTAAAACTTCCACTGTACGCGGTCCCTGGCAAAGGAGGTCAAGCAGTTCCAGACGCCTGGGACTGGAAACCGCCTTGCCGACGCGTGCGAATTGCTCATATATCGCATCTTTGAAGGCACGGTTTGGATTTTTCATAGCGCATAACTTTATAATTCAATTGATTACTTGAATAATAGACTAAATTTTTATTGCTGTCAAAGGAATCTATGGCGATCTCTGAGAGCTGAGGCCGCCATTGAAACTTTTGCGATGGCCTTTAAACAAAATAATCAGCATACCACAGAGAAAATAGAGGATGTCGCGTGCCACGGTCACTTCGGATGAGCCGGCATATCCGCTTTGACCGGCAGAAAAACAGCCGCAATCAAATTCGTGGCCGCGAATGATATTGATCATTAGAGCCGCCGTAAAGGCCAGCAGCATAACATTAATGATGATGGCTGCCGAGCGGGGGTAAAATCCGGCGATAAGGGCGAGTCCGGCAACAAGTTGCAGAAACGGTATGATAATGGCGATCAGGTTAATTAAAACATGCGGGAAAAGATCATAGCCGTAAACAATTCTGGCGAAATCATCGAGCGACAAAATTTTGGGGATACTGGAATAGACAAAGGTGAGACCCAGAATCCAGCGGGCTGCCAGTTCGATCCAGCTGTTGTTGAAGATTTTCTGTTTGAAATTATTCAATCGGATACCCCTCCGCCTGCCAGCCTGGAAAACCGTCGATAAAAATCCGTATCTCGCTGTACCCGGCCTCCAGGAGCAACCGGGCCAGATGATGACTGTCTTCACAGGTTCGGCCCGAGCAATAGGCAATGATGGGTTGATCCAGCGGATACTGATTCATGAACGATTCAATGTGTTCATCAAATTGGCCCACCGGCAATGATATGGCCCCGGGAATGTGGCCGCTTTCATAGTCCCCGAGCGAACGTGCGTCCACAAAAAGCGTATCACCGTCATAAAATATTTTGGCGGCATCGGTTACGCGGTCGATTTCCGCAATGCGATATTCATTTTCATCTGCGGCATTGGCTGTAATGACGCCCTTGGCCGTGTCCCATTGCCCGACCAGATCAATACCCCTGGGCGACAGGTGGTTGACCACCAGCGCCAGTAGCACCGAAACACCCACCAGCATGATAATTTCCTTTATTGTTTTACGATTGAGCATTAAGCAGGTCTTTACGGTTTTGCCTCGATTTGTACTGTGGGAGCGGCTTTTAGCCGCGATCTCCGAATAATGCAGTCATTGGCCTTTATTCCTACTGAAAGCCGCTTCCACGAGAGGTTGGCAAAAATTTGTTTCAAAAAGAAACTTAAATACAAGTGGGGCCCTTCAATTTGCCAGTTTCGTTGCAATTTCGGCCACATGTTTGCCCTGGAAGCGGGCGCCCTCCAATTCGTTCTTACTGGGCATGCGCGAGCCATCCCCGCCGGCTATTGTCGAGGCACCATAAGGCGAGCCCCCGGTAATTTCATCGACGCGCATCTGGCCCTGAAAGGCATACGGCAGGCCCACCACAACGAACCCGTGATGCAGCAAGGTGACATGGAAGGTCAAAATGGTCGATTCCTGTCCGCCATGCTGGGTAGCGCTGCTGGTAAAAACACTACCAACTTTTCCCACCAGGGACCCATTTGCCCACAGCTGACCGGTGGCATCTAAAAATTGGCGCATCTGCCCGCACATATTGCCAAAGCGGGTCGGCGTACCGAAGATAACCGCATCGGCCCGGGCCAGCTCGTCCACCGTGCATTCAGGGATGTGCGCAAATGCCTTTTGGGCCTCAACAGCGCCCATTTTCTCCAAAACTTCCGGCGGCAATGTCTCCGGCACCCGCCGAATGTCGACCTGTGCGCCGCCCACTTTTTTTACGCCTTCGGCAACCGCCTCGGCCATTTGATAGACATGTCCGTAGGTGGAATAAAAAATGACGAGTACTTTCATGGTATATACTCCTTTTGTTCGCGTTTTATGCTTACTTTCTTAATCCTAATCTTCTATATCAATCAAGAGGAGGTCCCGGTTTTAACCTGACAGGGATCACTTTTGCACGTATTCACCTCGACGGTGATATGCGCTATCTCATCATAATCCGCCAGCAATTTCTTATAATGATCGGGTGATTTGGGATAATGGGTAACGATGGAGACGATGGCTGACAGGTGATGGGTGCCCACCCGCCATACGTGCAGATCCGACACCCGATTGTCTGAATCCGACTCGATCAGAGATTTGATTTCAGCGATGGCCTCCGGGTTGACATCGCGATCCAGCAGCACCTTGCCGCTATCGACCAGTAATCCGTAGGACCAGCGGCTAATGATCATGGCACCAACGATACCCATGATGGGATCCATCCAGATCCAGCCGAAGGCCTTGCCGGTAAACAAGGCAATGATGGCCAGCAGTGACGTCAAGGCATCGGCCAGGACATGAAAATAAGCCGCCTTTAAGTTATGGTCACGAACTTTTGGGGGATGGTCATGGGGGTGTGCTGTGTGCTCATGATGGTGCTTTTCCTGCAACAAAAAAGCACTGATGACATTGACCACCAGGCCGACAAATGCCACGGCAATGGCCTCGTTGAATCGAATCGGCTGCGGAGAAACCAGCCGCTGAATGGATTCAACTCCGATCAATAAGGCAATAACCGCCAATACCACCGCGCTGGTAAAGCCGCCCAGCACACCGACTTTACCGGTGCCGAAACTGTAATTGGGGTTATCGGAGTGTTTGCGCGCATAATAGTAAGCAAAGGCCGTGATCCCCAGCGCCACCGCATGGGTACCCATATGCCAGCCATCGGCCAGCAGCGCCATGGAGCCAAACACGTAGCCGGCGGCCACCTCGATGATCATCATCGACAGCGTCAGCATAATCACCCGGCGCGTATTGCGTTCGCCACGGCCGTCCTCAATATTATAACGGTGGCGGTGTTGCCATCTTTTCAGTGTGTAAATGTGCACATTGATCCTCTGATAAATCTTAATGAAACCGTTGCAATTGAATCGGGTTACCATTACCTGCCAAGGTGCATAGAAGTGGTTTCAAACCCCCATCTGAGGTCCAATGGCTGCCTTGCAAACCTCCGGTAAATATACACATTCACATGTATGCTGCCCTTTTCCGCTCGGCCTGCCTCTTGTCCTTGAACCTAATCTGAGGTTTTGAAACCACTTCAATAATATGTAAGCAGTTAACGGGTGATTTCAACCATCTAAACACGTATCCGATTTCAGTCGGGACCCGTGTATTCGGCCCATCCCGATCTTATTGAATGATATGCAGGGCATTCATTGAATTGACAAAGGTCCCGGTTTGTTATAAAGCCTTGCCTTCATGGCTGGGGTATGCCATTCTTATTCAACAAAGAAATAGTCGATTCGCAATATATAACTCTATTTTTTAAAGAAAAAAAGATGATGAAAACCATTCTCGTTACTGTTGCCATTTTAATTGCTCTGGCGCCTATTGCAGGAGCCGGGGATCTTGAGACGGCCCAGGATTTTTTGCAAAGTAATCTTAATGCTGTCTTTGCGGTATTGGAGAATAACGATCTTGAAATCCAGGCCAAGCAAAAAGAAATTGAAGCAGTCGTTACCCCCATGTTTGATTTTCCCCTCATGGCCAAATTGTCGCTGGGCAAAAGACACTGGACAGGCCTGACCCCTGAAAATAAAGATCGCTTCACCGAGCTTTTTGTTAAACGCCTGAGACAGTCCTACCTCGATAAACTCACTGCTTACACCGATGAAAAGGTCATTTACGGTTCAGCCGTTGAGGTCGATAAAAAGGTTCACATCCCCACCGATCTGGTGTCAAAAGGCAGTAAAATATCCATGTTGTATAAGCTTTATGCGTCCCAAAGCGAGTGGCGGATATACGATATCGAGATTCAGGGTGTCAGCCTCATACGAAGCTATCGATCTCAATTTAACGAAATTTTAAAAAACGGGACCTTTGAAGACCTCATTGCGAAAATGGAAAAACCGCTTAACAACTGAAAACGCAATCTTCTGATCCAAGCAATCACATGAAAAAACGTCATTCCCTTGTTATCAGTTTCTATGATCGGTTTGTTCTCGAGCATCCGAGAATCGTCATATTGGGTATACTCCTATTAATTTCCTTCCTGGGCTATAAGGCAGCGGACTTCAGACTCGATGCCTCGACCGAAACGCTGATTATCGAGACCGATGAAGACTTGAGATACTCACGGCTGATAAATTCGCGATATGGAGGATATGATTATCTGTTGATAACATATTCCCCTAAAGCCGATTTGTTTTCAGAGGCGTCTTTGAAAAAGCTTACTCAGTTGCGCGATGAATTAAAGAAGACGAAACGGGTCACTTCGGTAGTCTCCATATTGGATGCCCCCCTGCTTGAAAGTCCTCCTGTTCCGGTCAAGGAACTCACTACCAACATTCAAACCCTTGAATCGCCAAAAGTAGATCGCAAACTGGCGAGAATAGAGTTCAAAAACAGCCCCCTGTACCAAAATCTGCTTGTCAGCCCGGATCTGAAGACCACCGGCCTTCAGGTTAATTTCCCTATTGACGAAGTCTACCAGAACCTATTGGCCCGTCGCGACCATTTTCGAGAAAAAGCAGCCAAGGGCAATCTAACAGACGCAGAAATTGTTGAATTCAAAGCGCTCAAAAAGCAAATTCAAAGGCGCCGTGAATTACAGAGGCAAATCCGAAATGAGGATATCGCCGCCATCCGGGTCATTTTGGACAACTACCGCCAGGATGCCCAACTTTTTCTGGGCGGAATCAGCGTCATAACCGACGATTTAATTCGCTTTGTTAAGCAGGACTTGAAAATATTCGGCATCGGCATCGCATTGTTTCTGATCATTACCTTGAGCATTATTTTTGGTAAAATTCGCTGGGTGGTATTACCAATGCTCTGCTGCGTTTTTTCCGCCATTGCCATGATGGGGCTTCTGGGAATGTTTGGCTGGAAGGTCACGGTTATATCTTCCAATTTTATCTCGTTGCAACTGATCATTACGATGGCGATTACGATCCATTTGATCGTGCGTTACAAGGATCTTGCGAAGCTGAATCCTGAAGCTGACCAACGTCAACTTATTCTTAATACGGTGAGCTTAATGCTGACACCGTGTCTGTATGCCGCCTTGACGACCACCGCCGGATTTGGCTCACTGTTGTTGTGCGATATTCTGCCCGTCAGAACCTTTGGCTGGATGATGAGCGCCGGTATCTTGGTATCGCTAATCATAACATTTTTACTCTTTCCGGCCGGACTGATGTTGCTGGGTAAAGAAGCGCCGCAGGCCATAAACGCAAAGCGTTTCTCCTTTACATCGGCTCTGGCCAGGTTTACGGAAGCACGCGGCACCCTGATACTCTGTGTGAGTTGCCTCATCCTAATTATGAATGTTTTTGGTATTACCAGACTCGTTGTTGAAAACAGCTTTATAAATTACTTTAAAGACGACACCGAAATTTATCAGGGCCTGAAGGTTATTGATGAAAGGCTGGGTGGCACCACCCCCCTGGACGTGATTGTAGAGCTTGAGATGCCACAGACAAAGACCGCTAAAGCGGCGGCGAAAAAGAAAGGGCAGGCAGACGAAGCTTTTGATGAGTTTGATGAATTTGAAGAAGGCAGTGATGAAAAATATTGGTTTACAGCTGACCGGATGGCGCTGGCGATGAAGATCCATGATTATCTGGACAGCCTTCCTGAAACCGGCAAGGTGCTGTCGCTGGCAACGATGCTGAAGATTGCGACAAAGTTAAATAAAGGCCAGCCGCTGGATAATTTTCAACTGGCTCTGGTCTACAGCGAACTGCCTGAAGAATTTAAGCGAATTATATTAAAGCCTTATGTGTCTCCGCGACATCATCAGCTGCGTTACTCCATCCGGGTCAAGGACTCCGAAAAATCCCTGAGACGCGAGGTCCTGCTTAAAAAGATTCGATACGACCTTGTCAACAGAATAGGGCTCAGCGATCATCAAGTCCATTTGACCGGCCTGCTGGTGCTCTATAACAATATGCTGCAGAGTTTGTTTAAGTCCCAGATTCTGACCCTGGCAGCGGTCGTGCTGGTGCTATTCGGCATGTTTCTGATTCTGTTCCGGTCGCTGCAACTGGCCTTGATTGCCCTCATACCCAATCTGCTGGCGATTTCAACCGTGCTCGGTATTATGGGATGGCTGAAAATACCCCTCGATATGATGACCATCACCATTGCCGCCATCAGCATCGGAATTGCAGTCGATAACACGATTCATTACATTTATCGTTTCAGACAAGAGTTTCAGGCAAAAATGGGTTACATGAGCACAGTTCACCTGTGCCACGGCAGCATTGGCCGTGCCTTGTACTATACATCCCTGACAATTATCAGCGGTTTTTTGATCCTGACCCTTTCCAATTTTATTCCCAGCATTTATTTCGGCTTGCTGACGGCGCTGGCCATGTCGATAGCCCTGCTGGCCGCTCTGACGCTGTTACCGCAACTGATCATCGTCTTAAAACCCTTAGGATCTGAATCTACAACCGAAGCAGCCTGATGCTCGTGCAAAAAATCGCAATGAACACTTTTGCACATAATAACCCGATATGGCCGCGTTAGATAACAAAGATATTCGAGAAATAATATCAAGAAGGTAAATCATGGCCTATTTAGTACAAGATGATCCGGAGGTGGCGCGGATTATCCGGGATGAAGAATCCAGGGTTGCATGCACCCTGAATTTGATTGCGGCTGAAAATCATGCGCCCCGGTCTGTTCTGGAGGCCCAGGGATCGATTTTCAGCCTTAAAGCAGCCGAGGGATTCCCGGGCAAACGGTTTCATGCCGGCTGCCGGCATGCAGACGAGCTGGAAAGCCTCGCCGTTTCAAGAGCCAAGTTGCTGTTCGGGGCCGATCATGCCAATGTCCAGCCACACAGCGGGGTATCCGCCAATCTGGCGGTCTATTTTTCGGTGCTGGATGTGGGGGATCGCATCCTGTCAATGAAGTTGTCGCATGGGGGGCACCTTTCCCACGGGGATGCAGCCTCGATGACCAGTCGCTGTTTTGACTTTCAGCATTACGGGCTCAACCTTAAAACCGAACAAATCGACTATAATGAAGTTGAAAACCTCGCCACAGCTTTCAGGCCCCGCATGATCATTGCCGGAGCCAGCTCCTACCCGCGATTGATCGATTATGAAAGAATCGCTAAAATTGCGCAATCCGTCTCGGCTATCCTGCTGGTCGACATGGCCCACATTGCGGGTCTGGTGGCTGCCAAAGTCATTCCCAGCCCTGTTCCCCATGCCGATTTTGTGACCTTTACGACGTACAAAACATTACGCGCCGGCCGAGGCGGTGTTATTTTATGTAAGCAAAAATACGCCGACCGGATTAACAGAGCCATATTTCCCGGCGGTCAAGGGACCCCGTCGCTTAATTTGATCGCTGCCAAGGCGGTCTGCTTTCATTTAGCACGGACAGCGGATTTTGTTGAAATGCAAAATAAGACATTAAAAAATGCGGGTTGCTTTGCCGCCGAATTCGAACGTCTGGGGTATCGGATTGTATCCGGTGGAACCGACAATCATCTGGTGCTGGTTGATTTGCGATCCAGGGGGCTGACAGGGGCGCTTGCCGAAGGGGTATTAGAGTCGGTTGGAATTGTCGTCAACCGCAACGTGATTCCGGCCGATCCTGAAAGACCGGAGGTCAGCAGCGGTATTCGCATCGGCAGCCCGGCGATCACCTCCAGAGGCATGCAGGAACCCGAGGTGCGACAGATTGCCCGCATGATGGACATCGCCATGTCCAATGCTGAAAACGAACGGGTTCTGAACCGGGTGGCGCAACAGGTTCGAGACCTTTGCAAACAATTTCCAATTCAACCCTAAGATCAGGTATTCATTCGATTATATAAATCCTTGTGTTTTTTTCCATTGTTCCATATATAGCAACATTCCCATAATGTTATCCGCAATAAAAATTGCATCCGTTGCTATTTCGGGTTTCTGACTATTTTCATAATATTTTAAAACTTAGAAAAAGTTTTAGCGTCTCCTATAATGTTCGATAGCCCCGCCCTGCGGCGGGACTTCGCGCCTGTTTTCGTATATTAAGGTGCTCAGCAAGCACACGTATGAGCTATCGCATCAGCTAAACAATCGCCTTGACGAACCCTTAAGGCCCTTAAAAACAGATGTGAGATCCCGCATTTTGCGGGGAAACACAGCTGCCGGACATTATAAGGAGCTATCAAACCGTTTGGGGAGGGTTGTATGGATAACAAGAGCCTAAAAAAAGCCTTTGCCACACTTTCAACTCCTTTGATTACCGATGCCTGCATGCGGCTGGGCGTTTTTATGCGGGTGGCGCCCATTGGAATCAAACCACTGGTGCCGGGCTGGCGAATGGCCGGGCGTGTGCTGCCGGTCAGACACTCGGGGAGTGTGGATATTTTTCTGGAAGTTATGACCGATGCCAATGCAGGTGATATTTTGATTATCGACAATGCGGCCCGCAAGCATGAGGGCTGTATCGGGGATTTAACCATTCTGGAGGCCCAGGCTGTCGGCCTTGGGGGCATTGCGATCTGGGGGTTTCACCGCGATACGCCGCAGCTGATAAAGATCGGCTTTCCCGTCTTCAGCTACGGTGCCTTTCCGGTGGGGCCCAAACGGTCTTACCCACGGGGATCGGATGCTCTGACGACTGCCAGGTTCGGAGATTTTAAAGTAACGGCCGATGACGTGGTTTTCGGCGACGATGACGGGGTGGTTTTCGCCCTGCTGCAGGATGTTGAAGACATCATATCATTAGCGCGCAAAATTGAGGAAATTGAGCAGCGCCAGGCTGAAAACGTCCAAAATGGGAAAAGCCTGTCGCAGCAATTTAAGCTTGATGAATACCTGAAAAAGCGCAGTAAAAATCCGGCCTATTCCTTTCGCGAGCATCTAAAGAAAATCGGTGCTGCTATAGAAGTGTGACTTTTTGAATTTTATATTTTGAAATTGTTTCGAGTTTCGGATTTCGAGTTTCGAATTTTATTCTCATTCTTAAGAAGCTGCAGTAAAAAACTGAATCAATAAGCCTGTTGAAGGATCTATACTGTGACCCATTTGATTGACCTGAGCCATGTGATCGAAGATGGCATGATCACCTACACCGGATTACCGGGGCCCAGGATCAGTGATCATCTGAGTCGGGAGGACGCCAAGGAACACTATGCCGCAGGCACTTCTTTTCAGATCGGGAAAATTGAAATGGTGGCCAATACCGGTACCTATATCGACGCCCCATTTCACCGCTATGCGCAGGGTATAGATTTAGCGGCACTCAAATTGGCTTCGATCGCCGATCTGGAGGGTGTTGTGTTTCGCGCCGGGCAAGGGCTGCGCTCGATCGGCAAGAATGTTTTCGCCAACGAAAATATCAAAGGCAAAGCCGTGCTCATCCATACGGGCTGGGATCGGTACTGGCGTACCGATGCGTATTTTGAAAACCATCCTTTCCTTACCCGCAATTCAGCCGAATATCTGAAAGCCGCCGGTGCCGCGCTGGTGGGTATCGATTCGCTCAACATCGACGACACCGCTGACGGATCCCGTCCGGTGCATTCAATCCTGCTGCAGGCCGGAATACCCATTGTTGAGCATATGTGCCACCTGGATGCGTTGCCCGAGAGCGGGTTTAAATTTTTTGCGGTCCCGGCCCCGGTCAAGGGGATGGGGTCGTTTCCGGTACGCGCGTTCGCAATTGTTGATTAATTTAGCTTTAGATCCACACGAACTTTTTTACCGCGAGACATACGCAGACTCGCGCAGACTTTTTAATCGCGCGACCCGCGCGATCAAAAGGTACGTCATCCCGCTGGCGCGGGATAAAAAACTTACTTAAACAGCTACATAAATCTTATAAAACGGAATTATCGACTTTTAAAATTTGAATCACGAAAGTTAAGTATTATTAATCGCGCAGCGATTGAAGTGTTTTTTGCCGCGCGGGTCGCGCGGCAAAAATGTCTGCGTCCGTCGGCGTGGGTCTGCGGTTAATAAAAAAAATTAATGAACGTGTCTGGCTAATAAAATAACAATTTTGTGTGAGAACATGGACAAGCCACCGCTGTTTGAAGAAACCTACGCCGACTATCTGGCGCGGATTGCCGGGCTGGACTTTACACGGATTGCCGGGCGGCTCGGGGCTGAACTGGCCGGTGAGGAACTGATCATACCCATTTTCGGAAATCCACATTGGATATCTGCTGAGGGCATCAGAGACCCTGCTGGCAAACGACCGGATTTTTCGGTCTGTGTCGTGCTGTTTAAATACCTGCTGCTGTGCCCGGATCATGATTCCCCTGAAGATGACTGGGTGACGTTCAAGGATTTTAAGGATGCAGCACCCTTTGCCGGTGCATTTGTCAACTATACCGAGGCCCCGCTGGCCAACCATTTTACAGGAGAGATCGCCCGGCTTGAAGCGGCTGCACGGGCGATCAACGGCCACCCTCCGGACACAGATTTTCCCTATGATCTGAGCCTGCAATTTGCCGCCCTGCCGAAAGTACCGGTCTTGCTGCTTTTCAATGATGCCGATGAGGAGTTTGCCGCCCGCTGCGCGGTGCTGTTTGAAAGACGCGCTGAGAAGTATCTGGACATGGAATGCCTGGCCATGGTGGGGATGCTGCTGTCTGAACGGTTGAAGCGGGCAACCGTCAAAGCGACTTAGCAGACTTATTTGATAATGAAGGTTGTCGGTTCTTGAAGTCTTAATTAAAGGACATAAAATATTAATGCTAATCCGATTCCAGCAGTAGATCTGAGATAAACCTTTGTGGGGCGATCGTTTAAAATGGTTTCGAGCACGACACCGTTTTTCGCGCAATGGTGAAATCTCCACTGTGCAAAGGCATAAACAGAACACAACCACAATACGAAAAACACCAATGGCCATATAAGCATTATAATCACCCCTTAAACCATACAAAGTATGTATAGTGAACATTAAGTTTGTGATGCTAGTAAAATATTAGAAGTCTATTAGAAATGTGTTAGCGGCAAATCTATTTATCGTTGCGAGAATGTATTAGAATTAAAACCATCTTAATTTATCAATCAGCATAATGGCCAGATATCATTTTCAAATTGCCGCTCTTTTTTGTGATCGGTATCGGCCGCCTTGCGATTCAAATTTCACACCATCTTCATCAGTTCCAGTGATCTGTTCTGAAAAATAAAATTCCAATTTTTTCTTAACATTTAATTAATCATTCAGCGCTACTTGTTAACACACGGCCAACCGGCTTGAACCCATAGCCTGTTGCTCGGTGTCGAACTGACTGCACAGATGCGAGAGAGGTTTCAAAAGGGAGGTTTCGAAATGGATGTGTTGTGCTTGGGCGGGGCCGGGAAAATTTGCAGCGAGGCTGTTTTGGATTTGTCGACCTTTTCGGATTTTAAACGCATTACCATTGCCGATTGCGATCAAAAGGCCGGGAAAGCCCTCGCGGCTTCTATTGATGATGGGCGCATTGATTTCCGTCCGGTTGACATCCGGCAAAAAGAGGCCGCCGTCGCCCTCATGCGCGATTATGATATCGTCATGGACGGCACCACCATCCATCTAAACGATCAATCCACGGCCTGTATCGCCGCTGCTGGTTGCCACGGCATTAATCTCAATGGTTTTGGGGTTGAGTACGCCTACGATGATCAGTTCAAATCCGCCGGTCGCGTGCATGTGCCCGGTTTCGGCATGACGCCCGGTGTAACGG
>Ga0209536_100004360_pt1 | contig 22361 bp, 17 predicted proteins | sample DeeMarSeWOR28_12_FD_187461 | JGI IMG/M metagenome (GOLD analysis project Ga0209536, IMG submission 187461) | Marine sediment microbial communities from White Oak River estuary, North Carolina - WOR-2-8_12 (SPAdes) (version 2) | ecosystem: Environmental > Aquatic > Marine > Intertidal zone >... | reverse complement strand
TACCAATTCCGGTTCCCGTCAGGTGATTATATCCGTCGAAGACGGTCAGGATCCGGTGGTCGTTGATCAACTCTGGGTGGTGATGAAAAAACCGGGCCAAAGTGAAGAACTGTACAGCGAGTTTATTCCGGTTAATTATACCTTCAGGAATTGATTCTTTATCTGTACGTGGGGATTGAGCCTTAAATATTGTACCAGTAAGTTATCTTAAGCACCAGGGCCCGGTTTTTGCTGGAGAAATCTATCGAACCCAGTGAATCACCGGGCAGGTAGTTTTCCGTATAGACAAGGAAAATATCCGAAGCGGGGAGGAAACGCCATTGAAAGCGGGCATTAATATTGATATTATCGGCCTGCTCGTTGTACTGGACAAACGTGGTCAGGAATATATTATTGGTGAAGGTTAACTCCAGGCGTGGGCTTAACAGCAGATAACTGGTACTGGTATAAGGCTCGGGTAGTTCGATGTCGTTAAAAGCAAAATCCACATTGATGCTTCCATAGGGCTGAAAACGATAGCCGATCCCACCCTCCAAATTGAAACGGTTCCCATTAAAATATCCTCCATACGATCCTTCCATTTCATAAGTTACCAACCTTTTGGGAGTAGAGTTGTACCCAAAACCGGCATGCCACCAGGAATATTCCGATCCGGCTGCTAATTCTTCACCTCCCGAGTTGGTCGGATCGAATGGATCCAGCAATTTTATGAAATTATAGGCCACGCCGATGCCAAAACTACTTCGATTCAGCATATCAAACTCGTAGACCAGCATCGTTTCATGATCCGTCGTATTAAAATCGGTGTCAAAAAAGTGGCTTACATCCACATTCGGCCCGTGCGAAACCAGATTTTTGGATTTCGGAAAGAAACTGTACCTAAAATCCGGATTCAATCTGACATATCCGGTACGTGGGATAAATCCAACTTCCGGATTATAATTTTGACCCACATATTCATGTACCCATTCAACACCAAATTTTTTTGTGTCGTATTCAAGATTTGCCACATGGAAAAAATCTTTTCCTGTAAGATCCGGACTAAAGGATTTGTGTAACAGAAATTTACCTGACCATAGATTGTTCGCGGAAGCCAGGTTATATTCGATACCCAGGTCTCGGTTGTAATCAGTAAAGCTAGAATCGTGTTTTTCATAATTCAGGTTAAAAGTCTCGCGGTTGATAAATGATGCCGTAATATTTGACCGTGCAAAAACCTGCCGTTGTAATACAGCCACCGCATAATTCTGGGAGGGGATCCCTCCTCTTTCCGGGTTTCCCTCCGCATCATAACGGGCGCCTGCTTCACCGGTATGAATATCCATAACACCAATTCGCCAGTTTTTATTCAATCTTCCGCTTAAGCGACCCCCGGCATAAATAGGACTTTCCAACCCGATCCTTCTAGAAAAAAAAGGGTGAACTCCCCGGAATCCCAGGCTGGCAAAAATATCAGAATTTTCAAGGAAAAACTGTCTCCTTTCCGGAAAGAACAGCTCAAAACGGCTCAAGTTGGTTACCTGGCGGTCAACCTCTACTTGGGAAAAATCAGGGTTGACAGTTAGATCAAGATTTAAAGAAGGGGTTATGGATACTTTGGCATCGAAGCCTGCTTCAAATTTATTTTCTACGGGTGTCCCCGCCTCCTTGTCTTTCGATGTGGAAGCCGTCATGTAGGGGATCAAAGAAATATTGGTTCCCGGAGGGGGAGGCAGTTCATCCCAGATCATATTGCCGGTAAATGCGAGCGAAGCGGAGGGAAATTGCCTGGGGATTGGGGTCCAGGAAGATTTTTCATTTAATTTAAGATCAAGGCGGCTGAAATTGATTCCCCATTTCAGTATATCTTTCTTATATCTCAGGGTTTTAAAAGGGATGGCCGCTTCCCAGATATATTTATCATCGTAATTCTTTACAGCTGATTCCCATTTGTTATCCCAATTCAGGTTGACGGTTCCTCCATCTGCTTGCAGACCATCCCACTGGGCGCCTGCGGCGTTCGCTCCGAAAGAAAATCCGTTGGTTTTGTCATCAAAAGGATCAATGAAGACAAGGAAATTATCATTGCCTCCGAATGAAAAATCACGCTTCATGGATTCCACGACATATCCTCCGGGCAGTGTATCCCAACATACAGCGGAGATATAAAAATTCTTTTGATCGTAAGTGACGCGCACCTCCGTTTTGGCATTGGCATAACTGGTGTCCATCGGGAGCATCATGAAAAAGTTATCGGCCACTTCCGCTTCCTGCCATGATTTTTCATCCAGGATCCCATCAATTTTGATTTCATCCACTGCCTTGTTACAGTGAATTTCATATTCATCATTAATTTTTTGAGCTAATAAATGATTGGAAAGGACGATAAATAAGACTAAAAAAATAAAAAATCGTTTCAGCATGCCTGTTTCATATCAAGGAATGTGAAAATAAGCTAAAATTTTGAAGGAAATTTATAAGCATAAAAAATTCGTTAAAATTTTATACGTTATTGGTCATTATAATAAATAAAAATCCGTCAGGATGTGCCATGATCCTTGTCTGGATAATAAATCCAATCCATTCCGGTGTGTATCATTTTTTTTGAAAATTTATTGCCTTTGGTTTCATGTTATTTATTCCCCAGTTTGCCGGTCGTCAGTTTTTTTCGGATATAGGCTCCTGTTCTAATAAGTGCTTCCTCCGTTTCGACGAGTGAAATATTACGGATCCTGGCAATCTGGTTCATGGGCAGACCTACGATCCAGAATAGATCAAAAATGGTACGATCCTTCTCTGGTACCGTCAGCAGATATTTCTGAATTTCCTTATGGAATTGTTCTTTGTCGAATTCAGAGAAATTCGATTCTAGATAGTTTAGAGTCGTACTATCCTCGATGAAATCAGAAGGACTGTATAATTTCCGTGGATAGGAAACATCGTCAAGTTCTTCATTCATAATAAGCTCACCCTCCGCATCTGCCGTGAATTGCTCTTCAAGACCGGATAATTCCAGGTTTTCGAGTTTTTTAATATAAACCATGTGTTCCTTCTCAAAAGCTTTCTCCTTAAGTTGTTCTTCCAGTACCTCATCAGCTACCTGATAAGCCCAGGTTTCAGGATCAGAGAGGTTTTGTTGGTCACGATCGAATCGATCATAGAGCTTTACGTATACCATATCGATAATTTCCTCTGGAATGATACCCCGCTTATTGATCAAACCTGTGGAATGAGCCATATTCAATCTTCTGGCTATATAATTACTTAAGGCAGGCAACATCCTGTTGATAAAGGTTTTGAATTGTTGCCGGTTCTTTTCTGATTTTGCCCTGTTCAAGCTTCCTATCTGCGCTTTATACGTTTTTGAGAATTTCGGCTTTTCCATAATCATTCAATTAAGAATCTATCATTTTTGTACAGTTTCTTCGGATCAATAATTATTCAACAAATGCAATTTATAACAAGTGCCGATTTATAATTTCAATCAAGTCCCTCTTTGCGGTCACCCCGGGCCGGTTCCATACGGATTTTCCCTTTTTAAATAGCATCAATGTAGGCACACCCCGAATCCGGAACCTGGAAGCAATCGCCTGGTTTTTATCCACATCAATTTTAATGATCCTTATTTTTGTATTCAATTCAGAAGAAATCTCTTTAAGAATAGGGGCCTGCAATTTGCAGGGTTCGCACCATTCCGCATAAAAATCAACCAACACGGGTATTTCGCTGCTAATAAGCTTGTTAAAATTTCCTTTCATCCTTTTTATTCAAATTGTTTTTAATAGCTATCTTTTAATTTCTTGACCAGTTCCTTCTGTACAGGGTTAAGTCGCTCCGGTAGATATACCTTTAGCCTCACGTACAGATCTCCATACTGCCCCTGCCTGTCATAAACCGGCATTCCTTTCCCGCGAATTCTTAACTGTTTGTCATTTTGCGTCCCTTCGGGAATGGTGATTTTCAGTTTTCCCGAAAAGGTGTCAATTCCCTTTTTGCCGCCAAGCATAGCAGTGAACATATCGATGGATACATCCTTATAAAGATGTTCTTTTTCTCTCCTAAAAACCGGGCTGGGCAACACATGGATAGTCAGATAAAGATTACCCGCCTTACCGGAGGTTCCCTTTTCTCCTTTTCCCCTGATGCGGAGTTTAAGTCCTTCATAAGCCCCTGGTTTAATTTTAACTCGGATCCTCTCGCCTCCGAGATCGATGATCCGTTCCGTGCCGTTATAAGCATCCTGAAGGGAAATTGAAATTTCACCTGTCAGATCGGATCCGGGAACCTCCATATTCATGTCTCCAAAAACATCAAAAATAGGCTTACCTCTCTTTTTGCCACCGCCTCCGAAGAACATTTCAAAAAAATCAGAAAAACCGGAAGAACCACTGAATACATCGGATGGATCGACCCCGAAATCATACCGGTGCCGATAGCCCCCCTTCCGACCATCTCCAAATCCGTCAAAATCAAAACCAGCCTGCTGGTATTGTTTCCAATTTGATCCGAGACGATCGTATCGTTTTCGTTTTTCAGGATCTTTAAGCACTTCATAAGCCTCAGAAATTTCCTTGAAACGTTCCTCGGAATTCTTATCACCTGCATTCTTATCTGGATGATATTTAACCGCCAGTTTTCGATACGCTTTTTTTATCTCATCCTGACCGGCATTTTTCGATATTCCCAGTACTCGATAATAGTCTTTGTATTCCATTGATAAAAGATCATTCCCGGTTAGTTCCGATAAAGGTTCAGTAGCTTATAGATACCTCCTGGATCAAAGCGATATCTACCGTTCATTGTTATTCTTACAAATTGCTTTCCAACTAATTACAGGATAAAATCGAATGTCATTTTGACATAATTTATAGGACCGGTTGTTGAAAAACCGATCAAAATGGCATTTGGATTTTGAGACAGCTGGTTTGAATCGGCTGGACACAGGAAGCGGAAATCTGAAATATATTTATCCCGGAATATTTCTTATCCCGAAAGAACCGGGTTTTTAAATTGGATCCTGCCCGGTTTTAAGAGGATACCTAGCAATGAAGGGTATTAGTTGAATCAAATAAACATTAATTAGATCAAGGTACATTTTTTTAAAAGATAATAATTTATTCGTGTAAATTTTGACATTCTCTTTACTATGATGCAAATATGAAATTATAATCAGGCATTGACTGGTCGAGATTGCATTGTTATATTAGAAATTCCTGAACCTTCCCAATCCCTGGAGGGGCACTTTTTAAATGAGGATAATGAAATCCCTCCGGGATTTATGGAAATTATGGATTGATTCCTCCTCAAATCTACCCCAGAGGGGAAGCATTTCCTGAATAGTCAAAACGAGGAAATACTGAACATATCAAGACTTCCCTGCTTACGTCGAATTAAAGTGCGATGGAAGCATCCGATTCATCGGAAGGATGCTTCCTAACCTGTATTCAATGTGATAAATCCTCCGTCGATAGGATAAAAGCAACCCGTAATAAATGTTGCCTGGTCTGAACAGAGAAAGGCGATTAATTGTGCCACTTCTTCCGGATCTCCCATCCGGCCGATGGGCTGGGTTTTTGAAAGTTTCTGAAACATCTCCTTCTTATCGTCCGGGTAATATTTTTGAAGATACCCATCCACAAAAGGCGTGTGAATCCTTGCCGGCCCTATTGCATTACAACGAATATTATGCTGGATAAAATCTTTTGCAATCGAATAGGTCATTGTCAGGACGGCCCCTTTACTCATGGAATAAGCAAATCGTTCGGCAATACCCGTCACTGCAGCGACCGAGGACATATTTATAATTGTTCCGCCTCCCTGTTTTTTCATGTGTTTTATGGCAAAATGAGAACAGTTGTATACCGATTTAACATTGATGGCATACAATTTATCCAACTCTTCAGGAGTGGTGGATTCTGCCGTTCCGATATGGGCGATCCCGGCATTATTCACCAAAATATCCAATCTACCGGATTTTTTTAAAACCGATTTGAAAATCTGCCCGACAGCCGGATGATCCGATACGTCACACAGGTGAAAAGAAGCTTCATTTCCGTTTTTCTTTAATTTGTTCACTACCTGCCGGCCATTTGTTTCATCCTGGTCTAGAATATGGACCACTGCTCCAAGCCTGAAAAAAATATTCACGATCGCTTCGCCGATCCCCTTTGCCCCTCCCGTGACGATGGCCACCTTATCTTTTAAGCTAATCATTTTAGAATAATTTTAGTTCTAATTAAAAAATATCCCTTGCAATCAGATCTCATCCTTGGAATCCCAATCCGGGCGATTGTGCCTTTCCAGCTTATATTGGTTGGAACCTCATCACCCTTATATCATGAGTTATCTTTGGATTTTATTTCTAAACTACGGATGAAGCAAATAATAAGTATCACTTTAAATACCTATAACGAAATACCTCTTTTCCAAGGTATAAAATCATCCTGACCCGATCGAACTGCTGCCGGCTCCACATTTCCACTGGCCACTTCAACGATATAATCAAGCAGGCTTTCCGCCAGGTTTTTTATTGATTCTTTTCCTTGTATGATCGAACCCGTATCAAAATCAATGATATCGTTCATTCGTTCATAAAGGGATGTATTACTTGAAATTTTAATTACCGGACATATCGGATTACCTGTTGGAGTTCCCAGGCCGGTTGTAAATACAATTACATTGGCACCGGATCCGGCCAGTCCGGTTGTACTTTCTACATCATTGCCTGGTGTACAGAGCAGGTTAAGCCCTGGCTTTACTGACTGTTCGGTGTAATCAAGGACATCCGTTATGGGAGAGGAACCACCTTTTTTCGCTGCTCCTGCTGATTTCATCGTATGGGTGATAAGTCCATCCCGAATATTACCCGGAGAAGGATTATTATCGAAACCCGACCCCATCCACGTTGCCCGTTCGGAATACTGATTCATGATCCGCGTAAATTTTTGAGCCAGATTCCTGTTTACGCATCGGTTTACCAGTTCCTGTTCTACCCCGTTTAATTCCGGAAATTCGGAAAGAATGGTAATGCCACCCAAAGCGACCAACAAATCCGATACATATCCCAGCGTTGGATTGGCAGAAATACCTGAAAATCCATCCGATCCGCCACATTCCAGCCCCAGAATCAATTTGCTTAACGGTGCCGGTTTTCTTTCCATTTTATTTGCTTCAATAAGCCCAAGGAAGGTTTTCTTTATGGCATCGTTTAAAAAAATCTTTTCACTTGAATACTTTTGCTGTTCAATTTCAATCAGTGGCTTGGAAAGGGACGGGGCGATTTTCTCAATCTCACGGTGGAGTAAGCCGATTTGTGCATGCTGGCATCCCAAACTAAGGATGGTTGCTCCACCTACATTTGGATGGGTGATATATCCCGCCAGTAACGCACACAATACTTCCGAGTCATAACGGGTACCTCCACAACCTCCTTCATGCGTCAGAAATTTTATGCCATCAATATTCGAAAAAATCCGGCTCTTCGCTAAATCCTGTTTCGTTTTTATGATATCGGGCTCAAGTATTTTTTCAGCACCCATTCCTGCCTGAAACGCTCTGATCATAGGTTGAATATCAACCATAAAATCTTTGGCAATTGCATAACCCAACGGTTCTGCCAGGACCGATTTCAACAACTCGATGTTATGATTTTCACAGAAAACCAGGGGTAACACCAACCAGTAATTCGCCGTGCCCACCCGTCCATCCGGACGGTGATAACCTCTGAAAAATTTCTGTTTCCAGCGCGATACATCGGGTGCAACCCAACTTATATTCTGATTACCCACTGAATATTCAGGTACCGCATGGATCACGTTCTCGGTAGTAATTAATCCGGAATGAGGGATCCTTTTTAATGCTTTCCCCACCATTACCCCGTACATAATTACGGCTTCACCTTTTTTCAATTCCCTGATTGTAAACTTATGTTTGGCCGGAACAGGCTGGATCAGTGCCGCTTCCATTCCATTAAATGAAATAATTCTACCGGCCTCAAGGTTTTCCAGGGCGATCAATACGTTATCCTTCGGATTTAATTGAATGTATGGATCCCTCATGAATGTTTATAATTATACTTTATTTAACAAATATATCGGATATGATTTTGATAATGATAAATACGCAGAATAATAGATGTTTAACTATTCTATAGACTCAGATTTTCTATATTTTACTGATAATTAATACTATAGCAAATAAATATAATTAAAAACTTAAATTGGTTCGATCCCTCACTGTTACGGCTTCCCAGGATTAATGTAAGTTTATATGCCGGGGGGATCTTTGTCTGCCTGGTTTTATTTTTATAATATTCATCCTGTTATTCCTAACCATTAATTAGTCAAAAAACAGGCCCGGTAGCAGCAGAGAAATCTGAGGAATATAGGTTACCAATATCAGGACGAATAGGCTGACCAATAAAAATGGAAAACCAGCCCGGCTCACCTGATCGATTGAAATTTTACCAATACTTGAGGCAACGAACAGGCAGACACCTACTGGAGGTGTTGTCAGCCCTATAATAAGATTCAAGACGGCTACCACTGCAAATTGGATAGGATCGATTCCAACGGTAACCGCCACATTCAACAAAACCGGAAACAGTATCAGCAATGCGGCAATCGTTTCCATGAAGGTTCCGACCACCAACAATATTAAATTGATGAAAATCAGAATCAGAATTTTATTGGTTGTGATGCCCAACAAACCTTCCGAAATTAACAGGGGGAGTCTTTCCGTAACCAGGATCCAGCCAAGTAAATTGGAAAATCCAACAAGAATCATAAGTGATGCCGAGGTTTTGAAAGAATCCAGCACAATGGCAGGCAGTGCTTTCAAGGATAGTTTTCTATAGACAAACAATCCGATAAACGCAGCATAAAGTACCGCCACAATGGAGGCTTCGGTAGGAGTAAAATAACCCCCGATTATTCCGAACAAAATAATGAATGTCATTAACAATGCCCAGAATGTATCAAATATCCCTTTCAATATCTCTAAAACAGAACTTCGCTTCTGTTTTTTATGGGGTTGATTTTTTGCCAGCAACAAGGCAACCAAGATAAAGCCCAATCCGAGAAGTAAACCGGGTAACGCACCGGCCAGAAACAATTTCCCAACCGATAATCCCGTCAGGGTGGCGGCTATGATCATGGGTACACTGGGCGGAATGATGGGCCCCACCGTTGAGGAAGCAGCCGTCACGGCACAGGCATAATCCGCTTTGTAGCCTTCTTTTTGCATTGCAGGGATCATGACGGAACCTATGCTGGCCGTATCCGATACGGCCGTTCCCGATATGCCTGCGAAAAGCATGGAAGCGCCGATATTGGCCAGTGACAAACCCCCGCGAACGTGTCCAAAAATATGATTACTGAAATCAATGATCTTTTCCGTAATGCCGCCATGGTTCATCAGGTTTCCGGCTAGGATAAATCCCGGGATGCTTAACAATACAAAGACATCGATGCCGGAATACATCTTTAACGGGAGGACGATTAGTGGTATATCTTTAATCACTATATATAATAAACAGGATATTGCAATGGAATAGGCAATTGGAAAGCGGAGAAAAAGACATATAACAAATACCAGAATGAGTAGTAAGATCATTTACTTAGTGCTTTTAATTGAAGAATCAACTGGATTGCCAGATAATACAGGATGGAGCCGCTCATGATCAACATACTTATAAAAGCGATTGACATGGGTAAACCTAAACTTGGGGAGGTTTCAACCGTCCCAAGAAGGATAAATTGAACGGAGTAAATGGACATCACCAGGAACAGGACCAGGGATAAAAATGTAATTGCGATATCGAGGGATTGCCTGACCCGATGTCCAAATTTCCGATAGAAATAATCCATACTGACAAAATAATCTTCCTTCTGAGCCAACCCTGCTGCAAAACTGATGGCATAAATAAAAAAGAATCTCGAAGCCTCTTCCGTCCAGGAAGGCGCCTGTTCAGTAAAAAACCGGCGGGTTACAATTTGAAGAACGACCGTGAAGATCAGGCCGAACGCGCCGATCAGGGTTCCCCATTCTAAAAATTTTTGGTCTATCCTTCCGTTTTCTTTCATTTGATCGCTTCTATTTGATCGTAGAGTTCTTTCATTTCCGGAGAAAGGCTTTGATAAACGGCCGGGGAGCCTTTTTCCCGGAATACATTTTTATCCACTTCGATAAATGTCATACCTTTGTTTTCAAGTTCCTGTCTGAGCGTAACTTCATTCTGAAGAAACAATTGATGTTCATAATGTTGCATATCTTTTGCGGCTTCCAGGAAGATCTCCTGCAATGAGAGCGGCATTTTCCGGAATTGTTTGTCACCGATTACCACATATGCCCAGCTCAATAAATGGGCGGTAAGATTAACGTAATCCTGAACTTCAAATAAATTGGTGCTGCTTATCATGGCCAATGGATTTTCCTGTCCTTCAATGGTACCTTGCTGCAGCGAGGTGAATACTTCAGACAAAGCCATGGGAGTTGGATTTGCGCCCAAGGCATTCCAGGCGATCGTATAGGACGGGACATTGGGGATTCGTACGATGAGTCCGTTCAGGTCGGAGGGAGTTTTAATAGGCCTGTTCGAGGTAAGATGCCTCGGCCCCCGCTGAAAATACGCCAGAATCCGTAATCCGGTTTCTTCTAAAATCCTTTCTTCCATTTTTTTCCCAAGCGGACCTTCAGCTAATTTCTGCATATGCGTTGTATCCCGGAAAATGAAAGGCATATCTGAAAATGCAACGATATCCGTCCAGTTCTGAAGCGTTCCTGCGGTAATAGTCATATCCGCTATGCCTGTTTTGATACTTCGAATTAATTCAATTTCCTTTCCAAGTTGTTCATTAGGATAAATCTCGATGATAATTTTTCCTTTTGATCTTTCGTAAAGTATTTCCCTAAGGTATTCCAAGGCCTTATGCCAGGTATGGTCGGAATTCGCTACGTGTCCCGCCCTGAATGTAAAAATTTGAACCGGATTTTTATTCACACATTGTACTAACCAACCTTGCGAAAGTGTAAAAATGGTGGCGGCCAGAAAAATTTTGATTTTCACGTTCTACATCCTTCAATATTCAAATATAAACTTTAATCTCTCATCTCAAATCGTGCATGACCCGATTCAACTACCAGCTACCAATTGGTAAAAGATCCATCCGGCCTGAAAAATTGAGGAACACCTTCCTGATATTCAGTTACTTCTGCTTGAAGCTCAAGGTGGCTGGTATCCAGTTCAACCCCTAACCCGGGCCGATCGTTAGGCCACATTTTCCCGTCTTCAAAATCATAGCTAACCGGCAAATGGGGTAAATCGGGCTTTTTATTGCCCAGCATCTCCATCAGGACAGGCCCGGAAAAGGGAGTACAGGAATGGATAAGTGCTGCTGTAGCAACGGGGCCTGTAAAATGAGGTACCAATCCTACATAATGGGTTTCACATAAGGATGAAATTTTCATAAATTCAGTAATTCCTCCTGCGTTTGGTAAAGAAACCCTTGAGTAATCGATCCAGTTGTTTTCGATCATATCCGAAATATCCCAGCGGTCTCCAAATTGTTCACCCACCGCAATGGGAACCTTAACAAGCTCTCTGAGTTTCTGATAAACTCCCGGGTTTTCACTCCGGATTAGATCTTCCACGAAATACGGACCCCATCCCGTGATACGTTCTGAAAGATATACCGCATCATTCAGATCGAGTCTGGTGTGATAATCGATACACCAGTCACCATCCGGACCCACTCCTTTTCTAACATCTTCGCAATTTTTAATTGTATCGGCGATCGCATGATGCGTATTAAAGGTAGAATCAGATCTGGGATCCGCGACGCTGATTCGGAACGCTCTGAATCCTTCTTCCATGGCTGCCCGTGCCTTTTCCTGTAAAGGCAAATTGCCCGGATATCCGGTAACATAACATTCAATAAAATTTCGGGCCTTACCTCCCAGCAGCAGGTGCACGGGTGCATTCAAGACCTTTCCTTTAATATCCCACAGTGCCATGTCAAGGGCTCCTAATCCATGAATTTTTTCCCTGCCCGGTGGATAAAAATACCCCCTGTACATCAACTGCCATAAATGTTCAATCTTTAAAGGATCTTTACCAATCAGCAGTCCGGCCAATTGACTTACCAGATAGGCGGTGCCTCCTTCGCCTATCCCCGTAATACCCTGATCCGTTTCAATCGTGATGATGTGGGCGCTCTGGTTAACAATAAATCTCGATGGTGCCTGATAAAAACGGATCCGGGTTATTTTTAAATTACGTAAAGCATCTTCCGCTTTCTGTTGAAGATTATTTTTTTGGATGGAATTATTCCAGGAAATCAATCCCAGGCTTGCAGACCCCAAGACGCCCATTTTCCCTATGAAGTTTCTCCTTGATGATGCCGTATATCTATTATCTTTGATCATTTTCATTATAAAATCCCATTAATTAAAAATATTTGGTTTGATGACACTCGATACAATATAGTAAATATTGTTGGGAAGATATCAATGGATGTTCCCGTTAGGTGAGTAATTGACTTACCGGCAGCTTTAAGAAAAAAAAATTGCATTGCAACCATAACCGCTGGAAACGCGAGTGGGCCCGGAGAAATAGCAAATGAATAGTTAATGATCCGGCCCTTATTGTATTTGCCGGATCCAACCATAATAAAATGATCAGTCACGGTCAATCATGTTGTTATGGGATGCTGTGTGGCTACCCTTTATGTAAGGCAGTAAAAGATTGCCTCGCGGGATATTACCGGAATATAATTCAGAATAGAACTCGTTGTCAGCTAACGATGGCGTGTTCTAGGCATACTATGAATTGCGCTTACATCGATCCCGGGTATTCGCTACCCATCCTTGTGATCCATGACTCATATCGAGGCATTAAAAAAAAACGGGCCCTGAGACCCGCTTTTTTCATTTTTTATAGATTAAACCGGCGGTTCACATACCGAAGGCATAATAATATACTCCGGGTATATCCTCATAGACTCCTTCAATAAGAACCCCACCTTTTTTATTTTCCAATTCCCTGGAAAGTTCCCTGGTGTTGGTCACTTTTTTACCATCTACTTTCGTGATGATGAAACCTTCTCTCATTTCTGTAAATTTTGTCAATTTTCCGGCATAGAGCCTGGTTACCTGAACCCCTCCTTCAATATCCAATTTTTTAGCAACACTTTGATCAAGATCCTTAAATTCTGCACCCAGGATAGTGAATATCTCATTCCGGTCGGAAGCCGTTATGGTCGATTCTCCCGCATGGTTTTTCAGAGCTGCTTTCACATTTAGTTCTTTATTACCCCGTACCAGGAACAGATTTACCTGATCACCTGGTTTATGAGTAGCGATCAATTCCTGTAATTCAGGCGCACTATTGACGTCGGTGCCGTCTACTTTCAGAATCACATCACCGGGTTTGATTCCTGCTTCCTTGGCAGCACTCTTTTCCAGGACACTATCGACATAAACTCCTTTCGTGATCTCCAGATTCTTTTCCTTTGCAAAATTACCGTCAATCCCACGGATCGTTATTCCCAAATATCCGCGCTGAACGGAACCATATTTCAACAGGTCTTCAACCACCTTATTGACCAGGTTAGCGGGTACCGCAAAACCATATCCCGAATAGGCACCCGTCGGACTGGCAATTGCAGTGTTAATACCGATAAGTCCTCCCTGCAGGTTGACCAGGGCTCCTCCACTGTTGCCCGGATTGATCGCGGCATCCGTCTGGATAAAAGCTTCAATCGCATTCCGGTCATTCAGAATATTTATATTCCTTGACTTGGCACTCACTATTCCGGCCGTCACCGTAGAATTAAGATTGAAAGGATTTCCTACAGCCAATACCCATTCGCCTACCTTTACATCATCTGAGTCGACCAGGGGCAAAGTAGGCAATCCTTTCTCCTCGATTTGAATCAATGCGATGTCAGTACTTGGATCGGTTCCAATGACGGTGGCTTTGTAATTCCTGTTATCGTGGAGTGTAACTTCGATGTCGTCGGCATCTGCAATCACGTGATTATTGGTAACGATAAAACCTTGTTCATTAATGATCACCCCCGAACCTGATCCGATGCGTACCTGTGGACTTTCAGGCTGCTGAGGCCTTTGATATCGGTCCTGTGGATTAAAAAACCTTTCAAACAGATCGTCGCCAAAAAGATCCTGGAAAGGATCAGGCAACATCCGGTATTGCTGAGGCCCCTGAGATGCGTATGGGGATGTCTGCGTAGACTTGATATGTACCACTGCATCCATGACTTTATCCGCTACCTGGGTAAAGTCAAGTGGAACCACTTCATTTTTATCATTTAAGGTGTATAATGCACCCTGCGCGGGAGTTCCATTAATATGTTCTATTTTAAGTGTATTTGTTTTATTAAATACCTCCGGTGTAACCCAAACCACTCCCACTGATACTAGTAATGCAATCAATGCGGTAATAATATAATTTTTCATTAGACTTAATTTTATGCTGTTCAGAAATTTAATTTTTTCCATAATTCCCTCCTTTATTAATAATTATTTCAGAATACTGGGATGGGCGTTTTGATCATTCCCTTTTATTTTATTGATTTTTAACATATTACTATTAGTTACCTGTTCATACAATTAACAAATTGGATACCATCTGGTGGATTATTACGGAAAACCATGTCATAGTGGCATAATTTTTAACAAACTTTAACATCGTGGCCGTTGGCCAATCAGAATGAACCGGTTTTGATCTTTCCATCCCGATAAATCTCCGGTAGGTATGGATTTATTTTCCCCACCATTCCGGGCTACCTTCCGTCGATTACAATTAATTTATTGGAAAGCTGAGTGGGATGGAACAAACATGAAGAAGGGCGGAAAAGGAAAGATAATTATGATATAAGGCAAACTACGGGATAAAATACCATCCAAAAAAAATTCAGTTACAATTGAGGCCGGAGGATCAATATCATCCGAAAATCATAACGATTTCAAAGTGCCATTTCAACCCGGATCAATTTCACTTTGTCAGGTCGTTTGAAAATTTTAAGAGAAATAGAACGGGATAAGCTATTGCCGCTCAGGATTTTCTTGGTATCATCCGAAAAAGATATTTCGATTGAATTTTCTCCCCTCGTGCGATGGAATATCGGAGTCTGACAATAGGTACAGGCCATTATCAGAATCTGAGGATTTTTCTGTGTAACCGGTTTGAGTGCCTCATCCGGGGAAATGCAAACAAATTGTTATAAATAGAGGTATTCTAATTCGTCTTTTCAATTTTATCTATTTAACAAGGATCTTTTCCAGTTCTTCAAGTGATTTTCCTTTTGTTTCAGGAATTACAAACAAAATAAAAAAGAAGCCGGCTGCAGCAAACAATCCATATATTAAGAAGGTAGTGCTGCTTCCGAAATTAGCCAGTTCCCAAGGGAATATAAATTGTACGAGGAAACTTACTGCTGAATTGATAAATCCACTTAAAGAAATAGCCAGGCCCCTGACTTTTATGGGAAACAATTCGGAAAATAACACCCACATGACGGGTCCAATTGAAAATGCAAAACAGGCTACAAATCCAATGATACCTATCAGGATAAGGGTTGGATTCATGCTTATAGCGGCGGTTAATATTTCTGATTCGTATTGTTTGGCATCTTTTTCACCGAGTAATTCGATGATGGCTTTTTTAAAAGTAACATCATTTTGATACGTCCTATTCATCATTGGCTGAAGTAGTTCTTTTTTTACTTCTTCAGACAAGGCGTCGGCCGCCTCTTCTGTCAGCGTAAAGGAAGCTGAGTTAAAACCGTAAGCCAATAAAAACATGGAAAGTGCAATACCGGCCACTCCCATAATCAAAAGAGGTTTTCGTCCTAATCTATCAATAAAAAGAATGGCTACGATCGTAAATACCAGATTGGTTAGTCCTACCAGAATTGCCTGTACGAAGGAAGCATCCGTCCCGATCCCGGATTGTTCGAATATCATCGGTGCATAAAAAAAGACCGAATTAATACCGGTGATCTGCTGTAAAATGGCCACAACGATTCCTATGGTCAAAACCAGATGCATGGCGGGTTTGAATAATTCTCCCAAGGGTGTTTTCTGCTTCTTTTTATCCGATCTGAGGCTTTCTTTAACGTCAGCGATCTGTTTTTGTGCCTCATCGACAGAAACCACCTTGTGAAATGTGTTGAGGGCTTCTTCCTCCCGGCCCTTCATAACCTGCCATCTTGGACTTTCAGGAACGAAAATCATCCCGAAAAAATAGAGAATCGCCGGCAGAGTTTCCAATCCAAGCATCCACCTCCAGTTATACTCATCAAATTTAAGGGATTGTGCCCATGCCGAATCCGATTGCCCCAATTGCAATATGAGATAGTTTGTAAAAAAAGCGACCGAAATGCCGATGACGATATTAAGCTGGTTGAATGAAACCATTCTTCCCCGCATTTCAGGGGGAGATATTTCAGCAATATACATCGGCGCCAGTATCAGGGAGGCGCCTACTCCGAATCCTCCTATCATCCTGGCAATCACCAACAGGAAAAAGGTGGGAGCCAAAGCCGATCCGATGGCAGAAATCGCATACAACACCGCAGCCACCATGAGCATCGCCTTGCGACCGAACCGGTCACTTAAAGGTCCCGAAACCATCATGGCCAGGGTGGCTGTCAGTGTCAATGAACTGACGGCCCAACCCAATTCCAGTTTTGTTAGATTGAACTGCGGCTCGATAAATTTTACGACACCGGATATAACCGATGCATCAAATCCCATCAGGAACCCACCCAGCGCTACAATCAAGGCAATCCGGATGGTATAGGCTTGTTTTTTTGTCATCGCTCTCTATCATTAAGGGCTAAAAAATAAGATAAATAATTAATTGTCATGATTTAAACTGCTTCTTGATTGAAAATCTCAGCTGAAAAATACATTGGAAAACTGATTTCCCATATGTTTCAAATTACGGGCCTTTTCGGGTATATAATTTCCTGCTCCCCAGGTAAATGTTACTGACAAGCAGGTGTGTAATTTGAATTTACGCAACTCTACAGATGTAATATAGATAAATGCAGAATAAATCTGAAGTTAAATCATGCGTTTTAAAAAACTATCCTATGATCAGAATGAAAAGGGGATTTCCAGAAGCCTGATATTCATACGCTTTTCCGATGACCAGACAGACCGTAAATGAAAAATCTTTAATAATTCAAGAAACAGGAGAAAAATTAACTAGGTGTATAGTTCACAAAAAGAATATTGTCCACATATTGGTCCGCTGAAATGATATCGATACAAAAAATAAGGCGCTATTTTTCAATAGCGCCTTCAAGGACGGGAGTCAGACATGTTCACTCTCAATCGTCATTCCCATGGTCATCATCAATGTCGTCGTCACCATCCTTGTCTTCACCCGCGTCAAAAGCTTTTCCTAAATTGGTCCAGATCAAACTAGCAAGATCCGCGTTGGAACTACTGTTGATCCTGATTATCCCATCTACATCCGCATTAGCTGAATTGAAGTCAATGCCGGCAAATAATTGGTCAAGATCAAGTAATACCAATATCTGGTTGAGTCCTCCCTCCTCTAGCTGTATGCCCTGATAACTTTCAATTTCGAACTTTAATAATGAATTGGTTGAATATTCGATTATTATGGGATCCGATCCTTCCGGTTGATATTCCAATACGATAAAAAGGGAATTACCATCCTCGAGAATAGGTCTCATTTTAATTTCAATCTCCCTGTATAACCCTGGGATCACATCGGCTATCCCGAAATCAGGCGTGCTGGTGCCGTTGATCAGATCCACTATAAAACGGCCTTCAAAATCGATTTCATCGCTATCATCATCGCTATCATCGTCTCCGTCATCATCCCCGCTGCTGTTTTGACTGAGCCTGTCGTCACTGCTGTCATTTCCACTGTCGTCGCCATGATCATCATTGCTCCGGTCGTCCGCAGATTCAAATGTTTCAAATTCTATTTCAGTGACACCAATCCAGGCTTCCTTGTATTCTATACTTGAATTCATCATTCTTCCCGAAGTATTTAATTGCGCCAGGTTTGATAGGGCTTTCATCTCTAACCTTACATTTGCCAGGGAAGGATCCCCGCTGTCATTGCAGCTTGCAACCAATAATCCTACTACCAACATTACGGTCCATCCGGATTTCTTCATTAATTCATTCATGTTTTTTAGATTTGATTTCAGTAGTTTATTCATTCTTCTAATATTTTTTCAGATCAATCATTATTATTTTCGTTCAAAGACCAATTTATCAATTGATCCATCGCCTCCACTCACATTCTTTAATTCAAGTCTTGTTTCATTGTATGAGATAATTTCCCAATCCTCGTTGAATTCATCAAAAGGAATCATTTCTCCGAAATCCATAACGAATTTTCTGACTCCATTATCCATGACCTCAGACCAGGATCCTTCAATAGTTTGATTATCTTTACTGGCTATTACCGTTCCGTTGGCTTCAAAATTCAAGGTATATCCTTGAAAATCATCTGTCATATTCATTTCATTCTCCAAGTAGCTGGCTACGATCCATTCGCCTTCTAGGATCACTTCGGACAGGGTTAGGTCTGTATTACCACCCGGATTATTGTTGTATCTTTCAAGAACCAGTTTATCAATCGATCCATCACCACCGCTTACATGTTTAAACTCAATCCGATTTTCAGTAAATTCAACAATCTCCCAGTCTTCATTTAATTCATCAAAAGGAATTACCTCGCCGAAATCCATAATGAAATGGTCGGTCTCACCATCACTGAAAGATGACCAGGTACCCTTCACCTCATTATTTGCGTTGTTTGCCACCACTTCTCCTTCTGGGCTGAAATCAAGCTGGAATCCGTTGTAATTCTGTGTTTTATCTAAATCCCCTTCCGTATATTTTGCCACCATCCATAGTCCTTCCACGATTACATTCGATATAGAAGGATTTTCTCCGCCCGGATTGTCATTGGTAGGCCTTTCGAATGTTAGATATTCAGTTGAACCATCCCCACCACTTACATCTTTCAGTTTAATGATCGTTTTATCAAATTCGATCACATGCCAATCATCTTGTATTTCATCGAATGGAGAGCCCATTCCAAAATTTAATTCAAGTTCCAATATTCCATCATCCCCATAACTGGACCACTTGCCTTCCACCGTCCGGGCGTTGTTTGATGCCCACACATTTCCATTTTCATCAAAAGTAAATACGAAACCTCTGAATGAATTCGTTTCATCCTTATCATCAAAGAAGTAAGTGATCTCCCATTTTCCATCGATCAGAATGGCCCTGAAATCACGGTCATCCACGTCATCGTCATTATAATCATTGTCATCGTCTTCATCGCAATCACCGATCGCATTTTTAAGGATGTCTTCCAATTCATCATTATTGCTGATGACGATTTCATCCCCTCCGGCAAGCACCAGTGTGACCGGAAAATTAAAACTGCACAGTTTACTGTCGTCAAAATATTCAAAGAGATCATGCAGTTCTTTATCATTGGTAATCGTGACTACATCCGATAATTGATTTTCAGTATCGTAAACGGAACAAGTAAGCGGATACTTGAAGTCAACGCATTCAATGTCTTCATCATCACCACCTTCTGTACATTGATCCTTCAGTGCCTCCAATTCATCCTCATTTTGAAGGGTCAATTCGGTATAGTCCGACAGTATTACTGTGACAGGAAAGATAAGATCCAGCACATCGTTTTTTTCATCAAGTTCATCCAGTATCTTTTCAAGGAATCTAAAGTCGCTAACTGAATTGACGGTGATTTCAAGTCCATTGACAATGACCGTTACCGGCAATACCAATGATATACAACTCGCTTTATCCAAAATATTATCCTCAGAGCCATCCTTTAAGGAGGTTCGCTGCACTAGATCTGCCACAACCGAATTCGGTGTGATCACCTGATCATTCGGAGGATCTATTATCTCCACTACCTCATTCTGACAACCACTAAACAAAACCAGGGTGATAAGAATAAGAATTACCATTCGACTGATGTGTGTACTCATTTTTTCTTTTTTTTACTTTTTCTCTATAAAACAGGCGAGATATTTAAATTCCTACCACAACCTGAATTTTTCTTTTATTAATGTTTAAACATTTATATAACCGCCATGCCTAAAAAATTCCTACCCGGATATGAGATTTTATTTTTATTTTTACATAAAATCTATTCCTTGATGAGAGAAAGACCGGATACTAATTGCTGTGATGAAATACTGGTTAAGGAATTATTTAGAAAACACGCTAAGGATCTATATCAATTCCTTTATTATAAGTACGGAATAGAGAACCACCCGAAAGATCTTGTACAGGAGGCGTTCATCAAACTCTGGAATCATTGTCATAAAATAATACCGGAAAAGGCCCGGTCCTTTTTATTTACAGTAGCGAACAACCAGATGTTAAACGAACTGGCGAAGAAAAAAACAGTTTTAAAGTACCATCAGGAAAGATCCAACGAGAATACGTCTGACACCCCCGATCTTTTCCGGGAGGAGGATGATTATATAGTCCGGTTAAAAAAGGCACTGGAAGAACTAACGGAAGATCAGCGGACAACCTTATTATTGAACCGGATTGAAGGGAAAAAACATAAGGAAATTGCGGAAATGCTGGGAATTTCACGAAAGGCAGTTGAAAAACGAATTTATACGGCCTTATCGATACTCCGTGAAAAAGTAGAAAAAAAATAATTTTCAATTGATAAAGTAGGAAAAACGCTGACGGAACTGTTATATAATTGTTAAATGGAATAAATGGAACAAGAGGAATACATACAAAAATGGATTGAAGGGACCCTGACTGAGGAAGAAAGAAAAATCTTCGAAAAAACCGACACCTATCGGTCGTATCGGAAGTTATCCGACTCCTTAAATGCCTTTAAAGCTCCGGAATATCCGGTCGAGGATGAATGGGGTCGGATTTATTCTAAAAAGCCAACACTCGGAAAGGTGGTCTCTCCGAACTGGTTTCAACCTGTTTACCGGGTTGCCGCCGTACTGGTTATTTTATTTGGAATCTATTATTTCTTTTTTTATGATTCGATCACTACCGTTCGAACCCCTAGGGCAGAAAATAAGGAATTTCGATTACCTGATTCCTCTTCAGTGATCCTGAATGCACAATCAAATCTTTCCTATTATAAAATGAAATGGGATGAGAAACGGGAAGTAAAACTTGACGGAGAAGCCTTTTTCTCGGTTACCAAAGGGTCAATATTCGATGTGCAAACATCCTCCGGGATAATCCGTGTATTGGGTACCCGGTTCAATGTAAAAAACAGACCGGATTATTTTGAAGTGATCTGTTACGAAGGGTCCGTCGAAGTAGAAAGTGAGGGTGAAATTGCTCGACTCCTTCCCCGGCAAATGTTCCGAGTCCTTAATGGAAAAATAGTGAAGGCAGATGATATTCCGGATCATACTCCAACTTGGATTATGGACGAAAGCTCCTTCCAAAGTGTTCCTTTTTATCAGGTGATTAGGGAATTCGAAAGACAATATGAGGTGTCCATTGTCGCTGAAGATGTGGATCTCGATCAATTGTACACTGGTCGATTTATAAATTCAGATATCGATCTGGCACTTCAATCCATCACATTTCCATTAAATTTGCGTTATCAAATAGAAAAAGATAAGAAGATTGTCCTTTCCGTTGATCCCGATTAGAAGTTTTCTTACCGGGATAATTTTCATATTTTTCGTTTTCCAGGTTATTGCCCAGGATCAACCTGACAGGCAATCTCTGGAAAATATTTTACAGGCCCTGGAAAAAAGATACCAGGTATCCTTTACCTATGCTGATGAAAACATTGCCGGCAAGTCAATAATTCCTCCTGCCAATGATATCGATCTCGAAAAGGTTTTACAGTATCTGGAACAAACTACTTCCTTAAAGTTCAGGCAGCTCGATGATCGATTCATAACCATCAGTCTTCCAAATGAAGCGTCAGGGATGATTTGCGGTATTGTGATGGATATCCGTAGCGGAGAGAAGCTGATTGGTGCAACCATAAGGTCTGGCACCCGTATGTCCATCAGCAATGAGGCAGGTTTGTTTGAGTTGAATCCTTTAAATGGAGATGATAATATAACGGTCCGGTTTTTAGGCTATCAAAACCTGACGCTTTCGAAAGCTTCCTTTCCAAAAGGCTATTGTGATACGATTTATCTTCGGCAGGATATCATCCGGTTACCTGAAATTTTTGTGACGAATTATATCATTGAAGGGATTGACAAGAAGGTGGATGGAACTTATGTGATTGATACGGAAATGCTGGGGATCCTTCCCGGTCTGATCGAACCGGATGTGCTGCAAACGATCCAGGCATTGCCCGGTAT
>Ga0209536_100004357_pt1 | contig 22365 bp, 22 predicted proteins | sample DeeMarSeWOR28_12_FD_187461 | JGI IMG/M metagenome (GOLD analysis project Ga0209536, IMG submission 187461) | Marine sediment microbial communities from White Oak River estuary, North Carolina - WOR-2-8_12 (SPAdes) (version 2) | ecosystem: Environmental > Aquatic > Marine > Intertidal zone >... | reverse complement strand
GCGACGAGCGGATCGTCACGATCGAGGACTCGGCAGAGCTCCAGCTCAAGCAGGAGCACGTCGTGCGGCTCGAGACCCGGCCCGCGAACATCGAGGGCAAGGGCCTGATCAGCCAGCGCCACCTGGTGATCAACAGTCTGCGCATGCGGCCCGACCGCATCGTGGTGGGCGAGGTGCGCGGGGGCGAGGCCCTCGACATGCTCCAGGCGATGAACACCGGCCACGACGGCTCTCTGACGACCGTCCACGCCAACTCGCCCCGGGACGCGCTCTCGCGCCTCGAGACGATGATCGCGATGTCGGGTCTCGAGATTCCGCAGAAGGCGGTGCGCGCGCAGGTGGCCGCGGCGATCAACGTGGTCGTCCAGCTGGTGCGCATGCCCGACGGCTCGCGACGACTGTCGAGCCTCCAGGAGCTCACCGGCATGGAGGGCGAGGTCGTCACGATGCAGGAGATCTTCAAGCTCGAGCGCTACCGGGGAGACGAGGAAGGGCAGATCCTGTCGAGGGTCGTGCCGACCGGCATCCGACCGCGCTTCGCGGAGCGGCTGCGCTTCGCGGGCATCGAGCTCCCCTCCGACCTCTTCGATCCCCGCGACCGCTAGGCGAGGTACCCCATGTCTCCGATCCTCTATGCCTTCATCTTCCTGGCCGTCGTGCTGGCGGCGGAGGCGTTCTTCCAGCTCGCGCGCGGTCGCCGCGCGTCGCGCAAGACCGCGAAGCGGCTCGAGCGCCTGGCGCTGAGCCTCGAGGGACCGCGCACGCGGCCCGAGGAGACCTCTCTGCGCGAGGAGCTGACGAGCGGTCTCGCCCACCAGATCCTGGCGGCGATCCCGGGTCGGGAGGAGATCTCGATCCAGCTCTACCGGGCGGGCGTGCCGATGACGGTCCAGCGCTTCCTGCTGGTGTCGGTCGGCATGGCGCTGGCCGGGCTGGCGGTGGGCTTCGCGCTGGCGCCGGGCTCGCTCAAGGCGTTCCTGTTCCTGGGTGCGGGCCTGCTGCCCTGGATGCAGGTGCGGCACCGGACGGCCGCGCGCATGGCGGTCTTCGAGCAGCAGCTGCCGGACGCCCTCGACCTGCTGGTGCGTTCGCTGCGCGCCGGCCACTCGCTGAACAGCGGCCTGCAGATGGTGGGCGAGGAGCTCTCGGAGCCGATCGGCCCCGAGTTCCGCTACGTCGCCAACGAGATCGCGCTGGGCAAGGAGACCAAGCGGGCGCTCGACAACCTGCTCTACCGGGTGCCGAGCGGAGACCTGCCCTTCTTCGTCACGGCGATCTCGATCCAGCAGGAGACCGGCAGCAACCTGGCCGAGGTGCTCGAGAACCTGTCGACGGTGATCCGCGAGCGCTTCAAGGTCTACGGCAAGGTCCGGGCGATCACCGCCATGGGCCGCATGTCGGCCAACATCCTGGCGGTCTGGCCGCTGATCATGATCGGCGCGATCTACCTGGTGAACCCGAGCTACATCGAGCCGCTCTGGACCGAAGAGGCCGGACGCAGCCTGGTACTCATCGCGGCCATCATGATCTTCATCGGCTACGTCGTCTGCCGACGGATGGCCGAGATCAAGGTCTGAGGAGAACGTCATGAACTTCCTCGTCATCGGACTCGCGGTCGTGGCCGCCGTCACCCTGGCGGCCGGCATGGCCGCCCTGCCCGCACGCAACTCCACGCGCCGACGCCTGGCGCGGCTCGCGGACGGCTCGCGCGTGGCGATCCCCCAGATGTCCGGCGAAGGCCTGCTCGCCGAGGATCGGGGCGGCTGGCTGCTCAAGCTGCTGAAGCCGGTCTCGCGCAGCAGCGACAAGCAGCGGGAGGAGTCGGACTCCCACACCTACAACCGCCAGCGCCTGATCGAGGCCGGCTACCGGCGCCCCTCGGCGATGGTGATCTACACGGGCCTGCGCCACACGCTGGCCGTGATGCTGCCGCTGATCTTCTTCGCGATGAGCCCGGCGTGGAACCTCACGCACTTCCAGCTGATCGTGCTGCTCTGCATGGCGGCGGCGGTCGGCCTGGTGGGACCCTCCTACGTGCTGGATCGCAAGCGCGCTGCGCGCAAGATGGAGATGGTGCTGGGCCTGCCCGACGCGCTGGACCTGATGGTCGTCTGCGTCGAGGCCGGCCTCGGCGTCAACATGAGCCTGAAGCGCATCGCCAAGGAGTTCGCGCGCACGCACGTCACGCTGGCCGCCGAGTTCGAGCTGGTGACCCTCGAGGTCCGCGCCGGCAAGAGCACCACCCAGGCGCTGCGCTCACTGGCCGAGCGCACCGGCGTGGACGAGATCCACGCGCTGGTGGCGATGCTGGTGCAGACCGAGCGCTTCGGCACGAGCCTGGCCGACACGCTGCGGGTACACGCGGAGAGCCTGCGCGTGCAGCGCATGCAGCGCGCCGAGGAGATGGCCGGCAAGGCCCCGCTGAAGATGCTCTTCCCCACGCTGCTGATCTTCGCCGCGACGCTGATGGTCACGATCGGCCCCGGCTTCATGCAGCTCACGGCGGTCTTCCGCGAGCGCTAGCCAGGGCGAGGATGCGGGCTCCGCGGCGTGCGCAGCGGAGCCCGCCGCTCCAGCGCGCAGACTCCCTGGACGAAGCGCCCGCTGAGGCCTTTCCCGATCGGACGTCGCGGGCTCCTCCCCAGCCGGAGGGGCCCGCGGCGGCGGTTCCAGTACACTTCCCGGCCCGGGGGGTGAGAGCATGGAACCGAGACCTGCGCGATCGTCGCTCGCGCGCGCCATCAGCGCGTCCAGCTGCGTCGCGCTCGCCGTGCTGGCGTCTGGCTGCAGCGCGCTCTCCTGGTTCCAGCGCGACCCCTACGAGAGCTACCGGGACCAGCAGGAGGCGCGCTGGCGGGCCCAGGATGCCGACAAGCGCGAGCGCGCCTCGCGCTCGATCGAGGAGCGGGTCGAGTTCGCCGACGAGCTGCGAGGCACGGGCGAGCTCGATCGCGCCGTGTGGGCCTACCTCGAGGCCTACCGCCGCGATCCGCTCAATCCGCTGCCGCTCGAGCGCATCGGCTTCGTCCAGCTCAGCGAGGATCCCCCGCGCGCCCAGATCAGCTTCGAGCAGCTGATCGAGGAGGAGCCGGAGCGCGCGACGGCCCACACGGGACTGGGGCTCGCCTACTACGCCCAGGGTCGGCTCGAGCCGGCCCGTGAGTCCCTCGAGCGGGCGGTGGAGCTCGACCCGGACGCGCCGCTCGCGCTGAGCGGCCTGGCCGCCGTCTACGACCTGCTCGGACGCCCGGCGGACGCGGCGGCCCAGCTCGAGCGGCTCGCCGCGCTGCGTCCGCGCGATCCGCTCGTGCTCAACAACATCGGCGTGTCGCGCATGCTGCAGGGCGACTATCCCGGCGCCGAAGAGGCGCTGCGACGCGCCGTCCAGATCGACCCGCGCAATCCGACCAGCTGGAACAACCTCGGCCTGCTGCTCGGACGCCAGGATCGCTTCGACGAGGCGCTCGAGGCCTTCCGCCGGGGCGGCGACGAGCAGAGCGCCCAGAACAACGTCGGCTATCTGCTCTACCGGGCCGGGCGCTACGACGAGGCGATCGCCGCCTACGAGGCGGCGCTGCTCGCGGGGGGCGACCAGAAGGCCCGGGTGCTCCAGAACCTGCAGCTGGCGCTCGATGCGAAGGGCGCGCCCCACGACGAGTCCGCATCGGAGACCGCCGGCGGGAGCCAGCCGAACAGCGCGCCGCCGGCCGCGAGCGACTGACCGGCTCCGCGCGAGTCGAACCGGGAGCCCCGGATGAGTCGCATCTTCGGCGAGATCCGACAGAACGGCTACGTCGTGCGCGACATCGAGGCCGCGCTGCGCCACTGGACCGAGACGCTCGGAGTCGGACCCTTCTTCTACTTCGCGCGCGCCGCGATCGACGACTTCCGCTACCGCGGCGTGCCCTCGCCGCTCGAGGTCAGCATCGCGCTCGCGAACTCGGGCTCCCTGCAGATCGAGCTGATCCAGCCGCGCAACGACGCGCCCTCGATGTACCGCGACTTCCTGGCCGCAGGGCACGAGGGGCTGCAGCACGTCGCCTGCTGGACCGGGGACTTCGATGCCGAGCTCGCGCGCTGTGAGCAGGCCGGCTACCGGGTCGCGCAGTCGGGCTGCATCGGCGATGCCGGGCGCTTCGTCTACTTCGACACGGAGACGCACGCCGGCAGCGTGGTCGAGCTCTCCGAGATCAGTGGCGCCAAGGGCCGCTTCTTCCGGCACGTCGCCGCCTGTGCGGCCGACTGGGACGGCCGGGATCCGGTCCGTCCGATGCCGGGTCGGGAAGCCGGGAGCCGCGAGCCCGTCGGTCGCTCCTCCTAGCAGGGTGCTGAAGAATCCTCCCGTCGCCGGGCGCGGATCTTCCGGCCGACCCGGGAGCGCGTCCCGGGTCGCGCCGCTACGCGCCGCCGACGAGACGCGGCAGGATCTCGCTGATCGAGCCGCGCAGCACCGCGTCCGCGATGTCGTCCATCTCGGTCGGACCGCCGTTGACGATCACGACCCGCGCGCCTTCGCCGCGCGCCAGCGGTACCACGGCCGCGATCGGGTAGACGCCGAGGGTCGAGCCGACCGCCAGCATCAGGTCGCATTCGCGAGACACCCGCTCCGCGCGCGCCAGGTCTTCGGCGACCAGACTCTGGCCGAAGGAGATGGTCGCGGACTTGAGGATCCCGCCGCAGCTGCGGCAGGGGGGATCGCTCTCGCCGGCACGGACCCGCTCGAGCGCGCGCTCCATCGGCGCCCGCTCGTGACAGGACATGCACACGACCTCCTGGATCGTGCCGTGGATCTCGACCATCCGCGCGGGCGAGGTGCCGGCGCGCTGGTGCAGGCCATCCACGTTCTGGGTCAGCAGCGCGTGCAGCTTGCCGCGACGCTCGAGCTCGACCAGCGCGCGATGCCCGGCGTTCGGCAGGACCTCGCGCTCGCCCATCGCGAGGCGCGTCTGCCAGGCGCGCCGTCGCACTTCCGGATCCGCCAGGTAGTGCTGCAGCGTCGCCATCTTCTCGGCCTCCGGATTCTTCGTCCAGAGACCCTGGGGACCGCGGAAGTCGGGAATGCCCGAGTCGGTCGAGATGCCCGCTCCGGTCAGCACGACGACGCGCTGCGCTGCATCGATCCAGCCCTTCACCGTGTCGAGATCGCTCATGCGGGGATTCTGACCGGATCGCGGCCGGAGCGCCGCTGTCCGGAAGACCCGCCTTCCCGAGCCGGGCGACCCCGTGGGGCGTCGACCGCGGAGGCGCGATAGGTTCGCCGGCACCGATGTCGACCCGGCGCCTGCTGCACTGGGTGGCGATCGTCGCGAGCGCGGAGCTGCTCGTGCGCGGCCACCTGCTCGATCGCCCCGACTGGCTCCAGCTGGGAGCGTGGCTGCTGGCCGCGGCGCTCGCGTTCGGCGCGTACCAGGTGCGCCAGCGGCGCGGCGCGGCGGTCGCGCTGGGGCTGCTCGCCGGCGTGCCGGTGCTGCTGTCGCTGCTGACCGCGTTGGCCCCGGGCGCCGCGACGCAGACCCCGGATGCCCTCGGAGCGTCGTGGCAGGACCACGCGGAGGATCGCGAGCTGCTCGAACAGGGCAGCGACGCGCCGTCCGGGCAGGTCGAGCTGTTCGGCGTCGCGATCGCGCTCGGTCCGGACGGGGCCCGGGCGCGCGCGGGCGTCAGCGCCCGGGGCCCACGCTACCGCATCGTGGTCGCGGGCGGATCGTCCACGTTCGGAGCCACCCGCACCGCCGCGGAGCGCCCCTGGCCGGCCCTGCTCGAGGGCGCGATCCGACGCGAGCTCGACTGCGCGCTGCCGGTCGAGGTCGTCAACGCGGGAGTGCTCGGGCGCGGTCTCGCCGGCGTGGTGAAGCGCTTCGAGGCGGAGATCCTCCCCCTGGAGCCGCAGCTGCTGATCTACGAGGCCGGCGTGAACGAGCTCGACGAGCTCGCGCAGCAGTTTCCCGCGCTCCAGCTGGAGGCGTTCGCGCCGACGCCGGCGCGCGCGTCCGGCCTGCTGCGGAGCCTGGAGCAGCGTTGGCGGGAGCGCACCGACGCGAGCCGCTGGCGCCGCGCGCGCGAGACGCTGACTGCGCAGGAGCTCGAGCCGCGCACGACCCTGCTGGCCGGCGCCTATCGCGCCCTGCTGCTGGATGCGCGACGCCACGGCGTCGAGGTCCTGCTCACGGGTCTCAGCCTGGCGATTCCGCCCGACGCGCCGGCCGCAGCGATCCGGCGCTACGAGGCGCTGGATCCGCGCACGCGCCAGCGCCTGCTCGCGCTCGACCTGCATCGACGGGTGCTGCGCCAGCTGGCGGCGACCTACCGGGCCATGCTGCTCGATCCGACCCCCGACCCGGACGAGGCGCGCGCCGAGCTCTTCCTCGACCTGTCGCTGCGAAGTCAGCGCGGCCGTGAGCGGCTGGCGCAGCAGCTGCTCGACAGCCTGCGCCCGCAGCTCGCCCAGCCGGAGCCCGGCTGCCGCCCGCGCGCGCCCGGACCCGGCTAGCATTCGCGCCCCCCGGCTGCTGAGCGGGGCGAGAAGGGAGCGCGACGTGGAGAAGCTCGTCTATCTGCTGTGGAAGCGGGACGGAGAGGACCCGAAGGCGCTGCGCGACGCGCTGCTCGCCGAGGCGGCGCCCCGCCTGCTCGCGTCCGGGGTGCGTGCGCTCAACCTGAGCTTCTCCGACCTGGCCGACGAGCTGGGCGGACGCGGCCTGGTGATGGGCGAGGGGCCGCGCCTGGCCGCCGTCGCGGCGCTCTGGCTCGACTGCCTCGACGAGCGCGCGCCGATCGAGCGCGTCCTGGCCGAGGGGGGTCGCGATCTCGACGGCTACCTGGTGACCGAGTCGGTGCCCCAGCGCTGCCGCGACCGCGACTGGCCGGACGGCGCGCGCAGCCCCGGCGTCTCCCACTTCACCTGGTTTCCGAAGCCCGAGGGCCTCTCCGACGAGCAGTTCTTCCGCGGCTGGCACGAGCAGCACACGCCGCTGTCGTTCGAGCTGCACCCGCTGCGCTGGGAGTACGTGCGCAACTCGGTGGCGCGCGCGCTCACGCCGGGGGCTCCTCCGGTCCGGGCGATCGTGACCGAACGCTTCCGCGAGCTCGAGGACTACCTCGAGCCGTCGCGTCTGTACGGCTCGCGCGAGGTGGTGGAGCGGATGCTGGCCGAGCTGCCGCAGTTTGCGGACGTGCGGCAGATGCACTCGGTGCCGCTGTCGGAGTACGTCGTCAGCTCTCCGGCGGGGGCGGCGGGAACAGCGCGAGCAGGCGACTGACGGATTCCCTCACCTGCTCCTCGCTGAAGTAGCCGTCCGGGTTGCGGCCGACGGTCCAGCCGCGCCAGATGATCTGCTGGGTCTCCGCGTCGATCAGATCGATGATCAGCGTACCGTCGCGGATGCGTCGCGTGGTCCAGTAGGCATCGTAGAAGCTGGGGCTCACGACCGCGGACGAATTGCGATAGCTCGCCCCGGTGCCCACGAAGCTGCCGGTCTGCTGCAGGTACTCGTCGATCGCGACGCGGTAGCGCACGAGCAGGTCCGCCTGCTCGCGCTCGACCTGCTCGAGGCCACGGGCCGCGAGCCCCTCGTCCACGGACGCGCGCACGCGCTTGTCGAGCAGCGAGTTCTGGGCGAGGGCGTCGCTCGCCGGCAGCTCCTCGCTCACGGACTCGCGAACCGGGGGCTCGAGCCAGGCGAAGCGCCGGTAGCGGCCGAAGTCGGCCCGGGCGTCGAAGTCGGTCTTGACCTCGAGACCGGCGCAAGCGCAGAGCACGCCGACGGAGAGCGCGATCGCGGGGCGCAGCAGCGAGAGCTTCATCAAGACCTCCGGGTCTCCCCGTCATGAGCAAAGCGCGCCGGCGCGCCGAATGCCAGCCGGGTCTACCCCCGACCCGGCCGGATCTCCTCGCACGCGCTGGGCTATCGTGCGGCGATGCGCCACACGGGGGCGATCGCCCGGCGGGTCACGGCTCTGGCGCTGGTACTGCTCGCGTGCGCCGGGGGCGAGCCGCCGGACCGCCGGGTCGTGCCGGCCGAGCTGCCCGCCGAGGCGCGCGCCGCCCATCGCCGCCTGCCCCTCGACGGAGCGCACAACTTCCGCGACCTCGGCGGCTACCGCACTCGCGACGGTCGCGCGCTGCGCTGGGGCCGGCTCTACCGCTCCGATGCGCTCGCCGACCTCTCCGACGACGACCTGGTCTACCTCGAGCGGTTGGGCCTGCGGCGGGTGGTGGACTTCCGTTCGCCGCTGGAGCGGGAGCGCGACGCGGATCGGCTGCCCGACGTCCCGGGCCTCGAGTTGGCGCTGCGGCCGATCTTCGGCGACGCGCTGGACCCGCGCGAGCTCCAGGACCGTCTGCTGTCGGGAGACGCCACCGGGCCCGAGCTCGCGCGCCTGCTGATCGACGCGAACCGCGCCTTCGTGACCGACTTCGGCGACGTGTATGCGGCCTTCCTGCACGACCTGGCCGAGGCCGAGGAGCTGCCGCTGCTCTTCCACTGCACCGCGGGCAAGGACCGGGCCGGCTTCGCCGCGGCCGTGGCGCTGCTGGCGGTCGGCGTGCCGCGCGAGACGGTGATGCGCGACTACCTGCTCACCAACGGCTACAGCGAGGAGCACACGCGACGCACGCTGCGGCTGATCCACTGGGCGTCGCTGTTCCGGTCGGAGCCGGATGCGATCCGACCACTGTTCGAAGCGCGCCCCGAGTACCTGCAGGCGGCCTTCGACACGATCGACGCGAAGTACGGCGGCATCGACCGCTACCTGCGTGAGGGGCTCGGCATCGACGAGACCCTGCGCGGACGGCTGCGGGCGAACCTGCTGGAGTGAGCCGGCTCGCCGACGGGTCGCGCTCGGCGGTCGAGCCCCGAATCACGGGCCCGCGCCGTCGCTCTCCACCACCACGCGCACGCGCGCGCGCAGCTCGTCGAGGACGCGGGCGAGCGCCTCGGCGCGCCGCTCGGCCAGCAGCCCGTAACGCAGCGGGTCGCGCACCTGCTCGAACGGCAGCGTCTGTTCGGGCAGCCGCTCGTGAACCCAGACCAGGTGGCTGCCGTACGCGGACGGCACCGGACCGGACCAACGACCCACGGGCAGCGCGAACACCTGCTCGGCGAACTCGCTGCCGAAGCGGTCGGCCAGGTCGCGCTGGGATTGCAGGGGTTGCTCTGGCGGGTGCAGGAAGGGATCGCTCCGGGCCGTTGCAGCGTCGGCCCCGGCGCCCTCGGCCCGGAGCTGCCGCAGCAGCTCCGGCGCGCGCGCGGCGTGCTGCGCGGAGAAGTAGAGCTGCGTGATGCGCACCTGCGCCGGGCGCACGTGCTGGTCCCGCTCGCGCTCGTAGCGAGCGCGCAGCTCCGCCTCGTCGGGCTCGCGCGCGAGCGCGGAGGCCTCGATCATCAGCTGCATGCGCTGCACCAGACGCCGGCGCACGACCGGGTCCGTGCGGTCCATGCCCAGCGCGATCGCCTCCTCGAACAGCGAGGCGTCCGTGCGCTCGGGTGGGGCCCCGGCGAAGCGCAGGTTCTGCACCAGCCGGCGGAAGATCACCGGGTCGTCCCGGTCCAGGCCCCGGGCGCGCGCCTCGCGCAGCAGCAGCCGGTCGTCGACCTCGGCGCGGATCAGCGCGGCGAGCTCCGCCTCCCCGGGCGGGGAGCCATCCCGGGCGGCCGCGAGCCGGCGCAGCTCCGCCAGCCGCTGGGCCGGGATCACCACCAGCTCGCCCTCGCCGGGCACGCGCAGCAGCAGGCGATCGAACGCGAAGAGCGCAGCGCCGAGCACTACGAAGACGGCGAGCGTGCGCAGCACGGCGACGGAGCATAGCCTCGATCCGAGCCGTCGGATCGAGGCTAGAATCCGCGAGCAGCGATGGCCGACCCGCTCCGCACTCCGACGGACCGCGCCCCGGATCCCGGTCTGGGCAGCGAGCCCATTCCGAAATCGCGCTACACGTGCCCGGAGTACGCCCGGCGCGAGTGGGACCACATGTGGACGCGCGTCTGGCTGATGGCCGGCCGCGCCTCGGACGCACCGGAGCCCGGCGACTACTTCACCTTCGAGATCGGCCCCGAGTCGATCCTGGTGATCCGCCAGCAGAACGGCAGCCTGGCCGCTCGCTACAACGTCTGCATGCACCGGGGCAACCGCCTGCGCGAGCCCGGTCGCGGACACGCGGAGCTCTTCTCCTGCCTCTTCCACGGCTGGCAGTACGGCATCGACGGCCGTCTGCAGCAGCCGCTCGACCCGCACAGCTTTCCCCAGGGCTGCGAGGGTCTCGACCTGCGCCCGGTGCACTGCGACACCTGGGCCGGCTTCGTGTTCGTGAACCTCGATTCCTCCCCGCAGCCGCTGCGCGACTACCTGGGCGTGATCCCGGAGCACCTCGACCCCTACCACTTCGACGAGTGGAAGCTCACCTTCGACGCCACGATCGAGATCGAGTGCAACTGGAAGACCAGCGTGGACGCCTTCAACGAGGCCTACCACCTGGCGGCGACCCACAGCTGGACGCTCGAGTTCAGCGACGACGTGCACACCGTCTACGACTGCTACGACCGGCACACGCGCATGATCTTTCCCGAGGTGCAGGCGAGCCCGCGGCACCCCGGCGCGGGCACGGTCACGCCGGGCATTCGCGATCTCTTCCTCGCGCGCGTCGGCATCGACACGGCGCGCTTCGACGGGGGCCCGGCGGAGGCGCGTGCGGCCTACGCCCGGGCGATCCGCGGCATGGCGCCGGCGCTCGGCTGCGACATGACCGAGCTCTCCGAGTCGCAGCTGTGCGACGACTTCCACTACACCGTGTTCCCGAATCTCACCTTCAACGCGCACTCGCTGTTCACCTGGGTCTTCACCCACCGCCCGCATCCGGACGACCCGAACCGGATGTTCTTCGACTTCCTCGCGCTGCTGCGCGCACCTGCCCAGGACGTGCCGCGGCCGCAGAAGCAGCACTTCCGCACCGCCGACGGCGACACGCTGGCGGGCCGCTGCGAAGGTGGCGAGCTGCTGGACGAGGACCTCTACAACCTGCCGCGCATCCAGGCCGGCATGCGCTCGCGGGCGTTCGAGAGCCTGCACCTCGGCGACCAGGAGATCCGCATCCGCCACTTCCACCGAACGCTCGAGGAGTACCTGGACCGATGACGGGCGGAGGGCCCGCGCGGGTGTTCGTCGCACTGGAGGAGCGGCCGCGGGACGGCCTGCGCGCCGTCGAGGCGGACGGCCGCCGGCTTCTGCTGTGCTTCGCCGCGGGCGGCTGCTTCGCGCTCGAGAACCGCTGCCCCCACGCCGCGGTGCCCCTCGACCAGGGGCGGCTGCGGGGCTTCGAGCTCGAGTGTCCGCTGCACGGGGGACGACTCGACGTGCGCGACGGGCGCCCGCTGGCGCATCCGATCCGTCGCTCCGCCCACACCTTCGCCGTCACCCCCGTGCACGGCGGCCTCGAGATCGAGATCGACTGAAGCGCGCTCCCAGAGCGCACCGGAGGCATGCATGTACGACCTGCTGATCGAGGGTGGAACCGTCGTCGACGGCACCGGCTCGCCGCCGCGAGAGGCGGACGTCGCGGTCCAGGGCGAACGCATCGCCGCGGTCGGGCGCGGGCTCGGCGACGCGCGCGAGCGCATCGACGCCCGCGGCCAGCTCGTCACCCCGGGCTGGGTCGACATCCACACCCACTACGACGGTCAGGCCACCTGGGATCCGCTGCTGGCCCCGTCCTGCTGGCACGGCGTCACCACGCTGGTGATGGGCAACTGCGGCGTCGGCTTCGCGCCGGTGCGCCCGGGCGAGGAGCAGTCGCTGATCGAGCTGATGGAGGGCGTCGAGGACATCCCCGGCACGGCGCTGGCCGAGGGGCTCCAGTGGGGCTGGGAGAGCTTCCCGGAGTACCTCGACGTGCTGGAGCGTCTGCCGCATGCGGTCGACATCGGCACCCAGATCGCCCACGGACCGGTGCGCAGCTACGTGATGGGCGAGCGCGGTGCGAAGAACGAGCCCGCCAGCGCCGAGGACATCGCCCGCATGGCGGCGATCGTCAAGGAGGCGATCCTGGCCGGCGCGCTCGGCTTCTCGACCTCGCGCACGATCGTGCACCGGGCGGTCGACGGCGAGCCCGTGCCCGGCACGTTCGCGGCCGAGGATGAGCTGTTCGGGATCGGCCGCGTGCTGGGCGAGCTCGATCGGGGTCTGTTCGAGCTCGCGCCCGCCGGCGTGATGGGCGAGGACCTGGCCGCTCCGGAGAAGGAGGTGGCGTGGATGCGCAGGCTGTCGGCGGAGATCCACCGGCCGGTGACCTTCGCGCTCACCCAGCACGACATCGAGAAGGACCAGTGGCGGCGCGTGCTCGCGCTGTGCGACGAGGCCGCGGCCCACGGCGCGCTGCTGCGGCCCCAGGTGGGATCGCGGCCCGGCACGCTGCTGATCGGCCACGAGACCTTCCACCCCTTCAGCTACCGGCCCAGCTATCTCGCGCTGGCGGAGCTGCCGTTGCCCGAGCGGGTGGCGCGCCTGCGCGACCCGCAGGTGCGTCGGCGCATCCTGTCCGAGGCGTCCGTCCCGACCGACCCGCGCATCGCGATCGTCACCGGGCTGATCGAGAACGGGCTCCACAAGATCTTCCCGCTCGGCGACCCGCCGGACTACGAGCCGCCGCCGGAGCGCAGCATCCGCGCGATCGCGCTGCGCGACGGGCGCGACCCGTTCGAGGTGCTGTACGACGCGATGCTCGAGCTCGACGGGCGCCAGCTGCTGATGCTGACCCTGCTCGGCTACGCGGACGGCGACCTCGAGGCGGTGCGCACGATGCTCGAGCACCCGCACAGCGCGTTCGGGCTCGGCGACGGCGGTGCCCACTGCGGCGCGATCTGTGACGCCAGCATGACCACCTCGCTGCTCTCGCACTGGGCGCGGGACCGGGTGCGCGGCCCCAAGCTCCCGATCGAGTGGGTGGTGCGCAAGATGACGAAGGAGACGGCGGAGCTCTACGGGCTGTGCGACCGCGGTGTGCTGGCGCCGGGGCGCAAGGCGGACGTGAACGTGATCGACTTCGAGCGGCTGGGGCTCGCGCTGCCCGAGCTGGTCGCCGATCTTCCCGCCGGTGCGAAGCGCCTGGTCCAGCGGGCGCGCGGCTATACGGCGACGCTGGTCTCGGGCCAGGTGACGCTGCGAGACGGCGAGCACACCGGCGCGCTGCCCGGGCGCCTGGTCCGCGGGGCCCGCAGCGCCTGAGGCGGGCCGAGCAGCGCGAGGAGGGAACGCATGTACAGAGCACAGCCCGGCCGACCGCCCTCGGTCGGCTCCGCGATGACTCCCTTTCCGTACTTCGTCGACCTGATGGATCCCGTGTCGACGCTCGAGGAGCTGATGAGGGCCCATACGATCCGGCACGTGCCGGTCCAGAGCGAGGGCCGGGTGGTCGGCATCGTGTCGGAGCGCGAGCTGCACCACCTGGTCAACCCGTCGCTGCCCCGCGTCGACAAGGCGCGCATCCGCGCGCGGGACGTGCTGATCCCGAATCCCTACGTCGCGGAGATCGACACGCCGCTCCAGACGGTGGTCCGGGAGATGGCGGACCGGCACATCGGCTCCGCGATCGTCGTGAAGCACGGCAAGCTCGCCGGCATCCTGTCGGTCACCGACGTGTGCCGCACCCTGGCGAAGCTGCTGGAGGAGCTCCACCCCTCGCCCGGCGACGACGAGGTGGCGTAGTGCAGCACGCGTCCCTGCTCGAGGGACGGGTCGCAGTCGTGACCGGAGGAGGCGCGGGCATCGGCGGGGCGATCTCCCGGGTGCTGGCGGCACACGGCGCGACGGTGGCCGTGGCGGAGATCGACCCGGAGCGCGCGCGCGCGACCGCGAGCGAGATCGCCGCGGCGGGCGGGCGCGCCAGCGCCCACGTGGTCGACGTGCGCGAGCCCGACCGCACCCGCGAGCTGGCGGAGGCGGTGCTGAGTGAGCACGGGGGCGTCGACGTGCTGGTGAACAACGTCGGCGACTACCTGGAGGCCGTGCCGTTCTCGCGCTCCGATCCCGAGCACTGGGACGCGCTCTACCGGGTGAACCTGCACCACGTCTTCCTGGTGACGCGCGCGTTCCTGCCGGCGATGATCGCGCGCCGCAGCGGCTCGATCGTCAACGTCTCGTCCGTGGAGGGGCTGCGCGGCTACCCGGCCGACCCGGTCTACGGCGCGTTCAAGGCGGCGGTCGTCCACTTCACGAAGTGCCTGTCGCTCGAGCTCGGGCGGCGCGGCATCCGCGTGAACGGCATCGCGCCCGATCTGACCCAGACCCCCCAGGTCGACTACCGCGCGGGGGTGTCTCCGGAGCAGGAGCCGATGTGGGAGAGCTGGGCGCCGGTGGGACGCCTGGGTCTGCCCGAAGACCAGGCCGACGCGGTGCTGTTCCTCGCCTCGGACCTCTCGCGCTTCGTGACCGGTCACACCCTGCCCACCGACGGGGGAAGCCTGGCGGGCGGCGGCTGGTTCTGGTCGCCGAGCCGGCGGCGCTGGGTGAACCGCCCGAACGACCCCTGAACGATGAGCCCCGAGGTCTCGCGCTTCGCGCCCTCGACGACCGGGCCCGCGCACCCGGGCACGCTGCTCGCGGCGCTGCTGTGCTGGCTGGACGCGCGCCAGCTGGGCGCCCGGCTGCGACTGCGCCTCGAGGATCTGGACCCCGAGCGCTCGCGGCCCGAGTGGCGCGACGGCCTGCTGCGCGACCTGGCCTGGCTCGGGCTCGACTTCGACGACAGCGACCGGCAGAGCGACTTCGCCGCGGACCACGAGGCCGCCCTCGACCGGCTGGAGGCGCTGGAGCGGCTCTATCCCTGTCGCTGCAGCCGTAGCGAGCTGCGGCGCGCGGCGGACCGGAGCGACGGCGAGTTGCGCTACCCGGGTCACTGTCGCGACCGCGTCCTGCCCGCCGGTGGCTGGCGCGCGACGCACGAGCCGCTGCGCGTGCGGCTGCCGGACGACGTCGCCCCGATCCGGGACGAGGGCGGCGCGCTGCTCGTGCCGGAAGACGGGGGCGCACCGGGCGATCCGATCGTGCGCCGTCGGGACGGCTCGCTCGCCTACCAGCTGGCCGGCGTCGTCGACGACGGGCGCATCGGTGTCACGCGCATCGTACGCGGCCGCGACCTGGCCAGCTCGACGCCGACGCAGGTCGCGCTGCAACGACTGCTCGGCCTGCCCACGCCCCGCTACCGCCACCACCTGCTGCTGCTCGAGGAGCGCGGCAGCAAGCTGGCGAAGCTGCACGGAGCCGTCGACAGCGAGCAGCTGCGCACGCGCTACGACGCCGCCTCGCTGTGCGGGCTGCTGGCCCGCGTGGCGGGACTGCGCGACGACCCGGCTCCGCTGCGACCGGCCGAGCTGCTGGCCGACTTCGACTGGCGACGCGTGCGCCGCCGCGACCAGCTGATGCGCTGGACCGGCGAGCGGCTCGAGTGGCTGGGACCAGCGGTGGCGGACCCGTCCGCGGATCCGGCCTCCGCTATCTCTTCGTGAACGTCCCCGAGCCTCGCGTCGCGGGAACGCCCGTCAGGCCGAAGCGGCTGGGCCGCCACCAGAGGGTGGCGTGGCGCTCGCCGCGCGCGTCGTAGTCCTGCACGCTCAGGTTCAGACGGAAGCCGGTCCAGGGGCCCGACTGGCGCTCGACCAGGAACGCCAGCGGGATCGCGAGCTCGGCGCCGTAGCCCGTGTCGGTCGTGCGCGCGGCGCGGCGCGTGCCCGGTGGCAGCTCGGCGGCGACGAACCCCGGCTCGTCCCGGGTCTCGCTCGGAGCCAGCCAGGCCAGCAGCAGACGCTTCAAGCTCCCGCTGCGCAGCGCGCGCAGGAAGCCCTCGTTGCCGGCGCGCTCGGGCTCGGGCCGGGCGTCGAGCTCGACGACGATCGCGTCCTGCTCGCGTGCCGTGCGCGCCGGCGACCAGAACGGCGTGGGATCCGTCACCTCCACCCCCACGTAGAGGAACTCCTCGTCGTAGGCGACGCCGAAGCGGAAGGAGGTGCCGCGCGGCGAGCCCGCGGGCAGCGGGCGCGAGTCCACGCGGAAGGGCAGCGCGTCCCAATCCTCCAGCCGGCCATCGACGACGACCGGCCTCGGCGCGGGCGGACACTCGAAGCGCCGCTCCGGGATCAGCCACGCGCTCTGCTCGACCTCCAGAGACGACCCGTCCGGCTTCTGGCCACGCAGCGTCCACGCGATCTCGGCCGGGGCGATCGCTCCGACCGGCCTCGGCTCGCGCGTCTCGACCTCGACCTCGAAGACATGGGACGTCCCCGGCGCGAGCGTGTGCGACAGGCTGCGCGGTGTCGCGAGCAGGTCCGGACCGGAGCCCACCCGGGCCTCGACGGCGAGCGGTCCGCGGCCCTCGTTCGCGACCGTGAAGCGCGCAGTGCCGCTGGCGAACCCGTCGTCGACCAGGAAGGGCTCCGGGGAGATCGCCCGCTCGAGCGAGGTCAGGCGGTCGCGCAGCGAGCGCGTGCGCACGTCCTCGTCGTGGATGCCGTCGAGCAGCAGGTTCGCGACGACCGGCCCCTCGGCGCCGATCGAGACCACGGCGACGTGGTCGAACTCGCCGTGATCGAGGCCGCGCAGCCGGCTGCGGCCACCGGTGGTCGCCAGCGTGATGTAGCGGCGATCGCGCCGCAGCTCCTTCGTGTAGCGGTGAACGTGACCCGCGAACACCGTGTAGGGCCGATCGCCCAGCCACTGCTCGATCGCGAGCCAGTCGGGCGGTACCTCGCGCTGATCCCAGAGGGGCTGGTGCACGACCACGATCGTCCAGCGGGCATCGCGGTGGGCCGCCAACACCTGCTCGGCGTAGCGCAGCTGCAGCGCCTGGGTGTCCGGACCGGGCACCGCACGGCCAGGATTCTCTGCGGCCGAGAAGAGCTCGCTGTTCAGCACCAGGAACAGCACGTCCTTGTAGCGGAAGTGGTAGTACGAGGGACCGAAGCGCTCGCGCCACACCCGGGCCATCACCTCGTTCGAGTAGTCGTGGTTGCCGGCGGCGCGGAAGAAGGGCACCCGGAGTCGCGCCACGAGGCCCTCGGCCTCGTCCCACATGGCCGCGATCTCGACGGGATCACGGCTGTAGCCCTCGATCAGGTCACCCACGCTGAGCACGAAGGCCGGCGCGAGCAGGTCGACCTTCTCGAGCGCCCGCTCGAAGACGCGGTCCCGGTGCCCTCCGGTCCGGTCCGTCACCAGCACGAAGTGGAAGTCCTCGGGGGCGTCGTTCGGCGCGAGGCTCGTCCACGGCGCCGGTCCACCCGCGAGGTCGACTTCGAAAGGCGGCGCCATTTCTCCGTGCGCACAGCCGAGGCCGATCGCAACCAGGCCGAGCAGCACGCGCGCGCGGGCGCACGCGCCCGGCACGCGAGTCCTCAGCACAGCCACTGCTGCGGCTCCTCGACGCAGGCGGCCGCCTCGGCCAGGCATTCCTCGGCGCTGCCCCAGGCGAGCGAGCGCTCCTTGCCGCGCAACGTGAAGAAGTAGAGGTCGTTCTCCTCGATCATGCCGTTTCCGCCGTGGATCTGGTGCGCGAGCATCGTCACCTCGGGCACCATGCGCGACGCGGAGGCCTTCGCGAACGCGATCTGGCGCGGGCTGGCGTTGCCGCGGTCGAGCGCGTGCAGCGCCTCGTAGACCAGGAAGCGGGTCGACGCCACGCGCGAGGCCATGTTCGCCGCGTGGTGCTGCACCGCCTGGAACGAGCCGATCGGTCGGCCGAACTGCTCGCGCACCTTCGCGTAGGCGACGGTCATGTCGAGCGCCTGCTGGGCCGAGCCCAGGCACTGCACGGCCGACAGGATGCGCGCCGTCGCCAGCAGCGCCGCCAGCGCGTCCGCGCCGCCCACGTGCTCGGCCGGGACGTCTTCGTAGCGCACGCGCGCGCTCGGCGTGCGTCCGATCGTGCGCAGCGCCGCGCTCCGGATCCGGGCGCCCGCGAGCTCGACCCGGTAGAGACCCGGCGCGTCGTGCTCGCGCGCGGCGACCAGGTGGTGGCTCGCGAACTGGCCGTAGTCGACGAAGAGCTTCTCGCCCGAGAGCCGTCCATCCCGCACCGGCGAGCGCACGTCTCCCAGCACATCGCTGCGCTCGAGCACCGCGGGGACGACCAGCGCGTCGCCGCCGAGCAGTCCCTGCACCAGCGCGCGGGCGGACTCCGCCGGTGCCGACTGCACCGCGGCCAGGGCCGCCGCCAGCGCCTCCGCGATCGGCACGACCGCCGCCCGCCGCGCGAGCTCCTCGACCAGCAGGCCCGCCTCCACCAGGCCACCTCCCGCTCCGCCCAGGGACTCGGGGAACGGCAGCCCGAGCCAGCCCTGGCGCACGATGTCGCGCCACAGTGCCTCGTCCCAGCGCTCCTGGCGCTCGCAGCGGCGCACCCGGTCGAAGGGCACCTCGGCCGCCAGATACTCGCGCACGGTGTCGCGCAGCAGCGTCTGGGTGGGGTCGAGATCGAGGTTCATCGGCTCTCCGCTCGCGGGCTCAGCGGGGCAGCCCGAGACCGGCGGCCGCGATGATGTCGCGCATGATCTCGTTCGTGCCGCCGCCGAAGCGGAAGATCGGTGCGATCCGGTAGGACCACTCCATGCGCCCCTCGGCCGGCGCCAGCTCGCCGTTCTCGCGCGATAGCGCACCGTAGCGGCCGAGCAGGTCCATCGCGGTGTTCGCGATGCGGGTGCGCAGCTCGGTCGCGGCCACCTTCGCCATCGAGGCCTCGGCGATCGGCGTTCCACCCCGCGAGATGATCCAGGCGTTCTGGATCGCCAACGCACGCTGCTCCAACAGCTCGAGCTGGAGCTCGGCCAGCCGCTGCCGCACCCGCGGGTCGTCCAGGCGATCCCTGCGCCGCTCCGCCAGATGGCCCAGCAGCAGGTCGAACAGGCGCGCCAGGCTCCCGGTCGCCGCCAGTCCCACCCGCTCGTGGTTCAATGCGTGCATGATGATCGGCCAGCCGCGGTTCACACCACCGATCAGGTCGGCGTGGGGCACGCGCACGTCGTCGTAGAAGGTCTCGTTGGTGTGGCCACCGTACATCGCGTGCAGCGGACGGATCGTGAGCCCCGGCGACGTGGTGGGCACCACGAACACCGAGATGCCCTGGTGCTTCGGAACGTCCGGATCCGTGCGCGCCGCCAGCCAGATGTGGGTCGCGACGTCGGCCAGGCTGGTCCAGATCTTCTGACCGTTGATCACCCACTCGTCGCCGACGCGCACGGCGCGGGTGCGCAGGGAGGCGAGGTCGGTGCCCGCGTTCGGCTCGCTGTAGCCGAGGGCGAAGACCGAGTCGCCGCGCAGGATGCCGGGCAGGTAGCGCCGCTTCTGGTCGTCGCTGCCGAAGCGCTGGATCGAGGGCGCGATCGAGGTGTAGGTGAGGTTGCCGTAGGGCATGCCCCAGTACTCCATCTCCTCGACGAAGATGAACTGGTAGAGGAGGTTGCGCCCCTGCCCTCCGTCGGACTCGGGCCAGCACATGCGCATCCAGCCGCGCGCGGCGAGCGCGTCGCGGAACTGGCGCAGCAGCGGACCATCGGCGCCGTAGGTGCGCGCGTACTCCTCGAGCAGCTCGGGCGTGCGCCAATCTTCGATGAAGTGCCGCACCTCCGCGCGGAAGTCGCGATATTCCTGCTCCCACTCGAAGTCCATGCCCTGCCTCCGGAGCGGCGGTCCCCGGCGTCCACGCTACACGGGCGCACTGCGGTGCGAAAGTCGGGCGGCGGAGTCCCCGCCTGATAGAATCGGCGTCGGAGCAGACGTGCCGGCCCACCTCGAGCTGCCGAAGGACCACGCGGGCGTCGCGATCGTCACGATCGACCGTCCCGAGCGCGCGAACTCGCTCGATCCGCCCACGCTGGTCGCGCTCGCGGATGCCTGGCGGCGCATCGCGGACGACGACGGCATCCGCTGTGCGGTGCTGACCGGTCGCGGCGACCGCGTCTTCTGCGCGGGAATGGACCTCGCCACGACGATCCCCGCCTCGCAGCGGCTCGCCCGCGGCGAGCGCATCGATCCGGACGACTTCGAGGGACTGCGGGCGGTGTCGACCGCGACCCTGGCCGGCTTCGACCTCGGCGTACCGCTGGTGTGCGCGATCAACGGACACGCGCGTGCGGTGGGGCTCGACATGATGCTCGCCAGCGAGCTGCGCTACGCAGTCCCCCACGCGACGTTCGCGCTCGAGGAGGTGGCGCGCGGCCTCTACCCCACCGGCCACGCCACCGTGCTGCTGCCCCGGCAGATCGGTTGGGTCCACGCCCAGGACCTGCTGCTCACGGCGCGACCGATCGATGCCGCCCGCGCCGCCGAGATCGGGCTGATCAACCGCGTCGTCCCCGCCGAGCAGCTGCTCGACACCGCCCTCGAGGCCGCGGACGCGATCGCCGCGAATGCGCCGCTGGCGGTCCGCGCCACCCGCAGCGGGGTCCGCGCGCTGCTGCACCTCTCGCTCGAGGAGGCCTACCGGCGCCAGGAGGAGCTGGGCCGCCCGCTGCGGCGCAGCGAGGATGCGCGCGAAGGCGCCCGTGCCTTCCTCGAGAAGCGGAGTCCGGTCTGGCGGGGCCGCTGACGCGTCGCAGACCGACCGGCGCGGGGCCCGACGGCCGCGCCCGACGTCAGAAGCTCTCCTTGTGGGGACGCAGGTCGAGCTCGAGGGTCCAGGCGCTGCGGTGCTGGCGATGCAGCGCCCAGTAGGCGTCGGCGATCGCGTCGACCGAGAGCATGCCGTCGTCGCCGAGGCGCTGCTTGAACTGCGGGAAGCGGCTGTTCACCTGGTCTCCGTCGATCACTCCGTCGATGATCACGTGACCCACGTGCAGCCCCTGGCCGCCGAACTCGCGCGCCATGCCGTGGGCCAGCGCCCGCAGCGCCGCCTTCGCCGAGGCGAACGCGGTGAAGGGCGGGCGCGCGCGGAGCGAGGCGGTCGCACCGGTGAAGATCAGCGTTCCGCCGCCGTTCGGCAGCATGCGGCGGGCCGCCTCCCGGCCCGTCAGGAAGCCGCCGAAGCAACACAGTCGCCACAGGTTCTCGAAGAAGGCGTCGTCCATCTCGAGCAGGGGACGGAACTGGTTGTTGCCCGCGTTGTAGACGACGAGCTCCGGCGCCCCCTCCGATGCGTCGAAGATCCGCTCCACGTCGGCGGCGCGCGTCGTGTCCATCGCGACCGCCGCAGCGCTCCCGCCCTGCGCCTCGATCGCGTGCGCCACCCGCTCGATCTTCTCCGGGGTGCGCCCACCGATCACGACGCGCAGCCCCTCGGCCGCGAAGCGACGACACAGCGCCGCGCCGACGCCGCGTTCGGCGCCGACCCCGATCACGATCGCGTTGGCCACGGGCCGGAGGCTAGCGCGCTTCAGTCCAGGTCATGGAACGTGATGGACAGACGCACCGCCTTGAAGGAGATCGCGCCGCCCGCGCCGGCGGCCGCGTAGACCAGGTCCTCGGGCAGCTGGTCGATCACCACGATGCCGCGCACCTCGTCGGCGGTGCCGGCGAGGTGCTTGCGCACCCAGCCCATGCGGCGGAGCATGCCCGACACGCTGTCGGCCACCTCGTCCCGGGCCGGCACGTGCACCACCACGAATCCGCCCTTGCGATCGCGGCCCAGCAGGTCGATCGAACCGACCGGCGTGGGGAAGTCGATGCCGAGGGGATCCCCCTCGGCGTCGGCGTGGAGCCCCATGCCCTTCTCGATCAGCCCGGGCTGGTCCGCGAGCAGCTTGCGCACCTGGTCCATGTCGATCGCGCCGCTGGTAGCGGGGATCGGGCTCGGCCGCGGCTTCGCGGCTCGCGGCTCGGCATGCTTCACCACGTCCTCCTCGTCCAGCTCGAGGTCGATCTCGTCCTCGGGCCCGTCGGCCAACGGCTTCGGGCTGGGCGGCAGGGGAATGGCGGCGCTGCCACTCGAGCCGGCGTCTGCCGAGTGGTCCGAGGCCCTGCGGCCGCAGCTGGGGCACAGCAACGTGCCCTGGGCGAAGCGCGTGTTGCAGGCCTTGCACATCAGCATGCCAGGCGAATCGACCGATCGACGGCCGGGCTGTAGGCAGGCGTCCGCGCGCACTCCCCGCCGGCGGGGGATAAAGCCCACCCCATCCGGCCCGGGGTCCCCGCTGCTGCGCTCAACGCCACCCGGGGCACCGCCGATACGGGTGCATGTCCGCGGCGATCCTCCAGAACCTGCTGGTCGCCCTGTCCGGCGCGGCCGCCTTCCTGCACGTGTTCCGGCTGCGCCCACGCACGGACATCCATGCCGCCGTGCTCTGTCTGCTGGGCTCCCTGACGCTCGTGTTCGGCAGTCACGCCGGCATCGCCGCGGCGGAGAACGACCTGCAGGCCCGCGCCTCGCTCTACGTCGGCTACGTCGGGGTCTGC
>Ga0209536_100004356_pt1 | contig 22368 bp, 22 predicted proteins | sample DeeMarSeWOR28_12_FD_187461 | JGI IMG/M metagenome (GOLD analysis project Ga0209536, IMG submission 187461) | Marine sediment microbial communities from White Oak River estuary, North Carolina - WOR-2-8_12 (SPAdes) (version 2) | ecosystem: Environmental > Aquatic > Marine > Intertidal zone >... | reverse complement strand
AAGGAATGTCCCGGTGGTCACGACCACGCTTTTTCCATAGTAGACCGTGTCAAGCTTGGTCCTGATGCCTATTGCCTCCTGCCTTCTGCCTCCTGCCTTTGTTGCTAGTATCTCCTCCACCATTCCCTGTTTAAGATCAAGGTTCTCTTCTTGTTCCAGGGTCTTTTTCATGACGTGGTGGTACTGCATGCGGTCGGACTGGGCGCGCAGGGCCTGCACGGCCGGGCCTTTCTGGGTATTGAGCGTTTTCATCTGGAGAAAGGTCAGGTCGGTCGAGATGCCGATCTGGCCGCCCAGGGCGTCGGTTTCTCGAATAAGCTGGGATTTGGCAGGTCCGCCCATGGCCGGGTTGCAGGACATGAAAGCGATGGTGTCCACGTTCATGGTCAAAAGCAGGGTCTGGCAGCCCAGCCTGGCCGCGGCCAGGGCCGCTTCGATGCCCGCGTGCCCGGCGCCGATGACGATGACGTCGTACTTTTTGGGGTAAATGTAAACTGGCTCTTTCATGGAAGGGAAAAGCTAACCCCGGATATCTCTCACCACAAAGATGATCCCGATGGTGTCACCCACGACCTTGTCCTTTAAGAGATTGGCGTTGATCAGCGCCGGGATGCGCTGGCCCAAAGGATCGATGAGGTCCGCCTCAAAACGCAGGATCTCTTTTCGCTTCTGGACCACGCCCGCGTGAAGCTTGTCGTACTTGCCCCGCTCCTTGAAAAGGCTGGCAAAGCTTTTCCCGGTCAGGTCGTCCGAAGGGCAGCTCAGGAGCCGGGCGGCCTCGTCATTGACGAACAGGACCTTGCCCTCTACATCGGTGGCGAGCAGGGCGTCCGGCATGGTCTCGATGATCACGTCCGCGGCAATGGCGGGAGAGACCGCGAACAGGCTGTAGTTGCGCATGGCGATGTAAATGCACAGGTTCATGACCGCGATGGCAAAAACGCAGGTCGGAACAATGGTGCGCACCCCCAGAAGCAGGGGCATGAACTCATCCGTGGTGGTGGCGATCAGGAAGGGCACCAGCGTTCCCAGCGCGATGAGCAAGGCCTGCGCCCGCTCGAACTTCTGGGGCGATGAAACGCCTAGGCGCAGGAAAACAATGATCCCGAGCAGGGTGTAAAAAACACTGTGGGCCGCAAAGATCCAGTAAATGGGAGAGGGCTGGCTGACAATGCCGATGGACCAGATCTCGTAGCGCGTGTACATGGCGTCCGTAAAAAGGAAGAGAAGCGAGAGCAGGGCCGGCGGCAGGTAAAAGAAGAGTCGCGAGAGCGGGTTGTTGGTAAAATTGTCCTTTTTGGCAAAAACAAAAGAAAAATGAGCGAACATCGGGAAGACAAAGGCCCACAGGGAAGCCGCGATGCGGTTGATGTCCCGGGCGAACTCCAGAGTAAAGGCGATGCGCAGGGAGTACTCAAAGATCGCCGCCAGAAAGGCCACCATGGCGAAAAGGGCGTAGAAGCGGGCGACCTTGTTCTCATAGTGCCGGGTGAAGATCTGGAAACAGAGGAGCAGGATGAAAAGCGAGGCCGCCAGCTCAAAATAAGGGAAGAGTATTGACATTTGGCTGAATTATAGTATATTTTTTGGGAAAGGGCAAGCTTAATGGCTAAATACAAACGCGTTCTTCTCAAGCTTTCCGGAGAGGTCTTCGGCGGCAAGCAGAAATACGGCATTGACCTCGAGATCCTCAATGTCCTGGCCGGTGAGATCAAAAGCGTGCGCCGCCTGGGGGCGGACATCGCCATTGTGGTGGGCGGGGGCAATATCTTCCGCGGCGTTTCCGGGGCGGTCAAGGGGATCGACCGCGCCACCGGCGACTACATGGGCATGCTGGCCACGGTCATCAACTCCCTGGCGCTGCAGGACGCGCTGGAAAGAGCCGATGTCCCATCCCGGGTGCAGACCGCCATCGACATGCGCGCCATTGCCGAGCCCTTTATCCGGCGGCGCGCCATCCGCCACATGGAAAAGGGCCGGGTCGTGATCCTGGCGGCGGGCACGGGCAATCCCTATTTCTCAACGGATACGACCGCGGCCCTGCGCGCGGCCGAGCTGGACGCGGATGTCATCCTCAAGGCTACCAAGGTAGGGGGCGTTTACGACAAAGACCCCATGGTCCATGCCGACGCCAAGAAGTTCAAGCAGATCACCCACATGCAGATGATCCGGCGCCGGCTCAAGGTGATGGATACCACCGCCGCCTCCTTGTGCATGGAGAACGGCATCCCGATCATCGTGGTGGACCTTACCAGGCACGGCAATATAAAGAGGGCGGTCCAGGGCAAAGAGGTCGGAACACTGGTCAAAGTCGATAAAAGGGGGGCAAAGTGATATGCAGGACGCGATAAGGGAGAGCGAAGCCAAAATGAAAAAAGCGGTCGACGTGCTGAAAAAGAACTTTGCGGGCGTGCGCACGGGGCGCGCTAACCCCGCCCTGCTCGACCACATCAATGTCAATTATTACGGGGCCCCGGTGCCTTTAAAACAGATCGCCTCCATCTCCGTGCCGGAGCCCCGGCAGCTGTTAATAACCCCTTACGACAAGAACGCTTCCCAGGACATTGAGAAGGCGATCATGACCTCGGACCTGGGCATCAACCCCAAGCGCGAGGCCAACGCCATCCGCCTCATGCTTCCTGAGCCTTCCGAGGAAAGGCGCAAGGACCTGGTCAAGATGATCAAAAAGGAGTCCGAGGAGGCCAAGGTCGCGGTGCGGAACGTGCGGCGGGAGGGGATCGACAGCCTCAAGAAGCAGAAAAGCTCCAAGGCGATCACCGAGGACGACGAAAAGACCATGGACAAGAAGGTCCAGGAGCTGACGGACAAATACTGCAAGGAGATCGACGCGCTGCTGGCGGCCAAAGAAAAAGAGGTCATGGAGGTCTGAATAACTTAAAACTCAAAAGTAAAAAGTCAAAATTATTATTAATAATATGACATTAATTTTGAGTTTTGCATTTTGAGTTTTGAATTATGGATCCACAAAAGATCCCCCAACACATCGCCATCATCATGGACGGCAACGGCCGCTGGGCAAAGGAAAAGGGATTGCCGCGCATTGCCGGCCACCGCGAGGGCGCTGGATCCGTGCGGGCGGTGCTCAAAGCCTGCGCCGAATTCGGGGTCAAGTACCTGACGGTCTATGCCTTTTCCACAGAGAATTGGCGGCGGCCCCGGGAGGAGGTGGATTTCCTGATGGGCCTCTTTTCCCAGACCATTGACCGTGAGATCAACGAGCTCATGGAGAACGGCGTCAAGCTCAACTTCCTGGGCCGGCTCGATAAATTCTCCGCCGCTCTCCAGAAAAAGATGAATGCGGCCATGGAAAGGACAAAGGGCAACGACCGGATCACCCTCAACGTGATGGTGAATTACGGGGGCAGGGCGGAGATCGTGGACGCGGTGAAAGAATTAATAATCGATTCCCCACGCTTAAGTGAGGGGAATGACAAAATTACAGAAAAAGATATCGGCGAGCATCTTTACACCAGAGGCATGCCCGATCCGGACCTTTTGATCCGCACCGCTTCCGAGATGCGGGTCTCGAATTTCCTCCTCTGGCAGATCGCCTACGCCGAGATCTACGTTACACCGGTCCTCTGGCCGGACTTCAGGCGCGATCAGTTGATGGCGGCCATCGAGGATTTTCAAAGGCGGGTGAGGAAATTTGGTAAGACAGAAGATCAAGTCGCTGCTGCCTAGGACCATCACTATCCTGGTGACGATGCCGGTGGCGCTGGCCTGCGTCTACTTTGGCGGGATACCCTTTCTGCTTCTGGTCCTGGCCATTGCCATGGCCTGCATCAATGAGTTTTATAACATGATGAAGGCCAAGGATTTCCATCCCGCCTACTGGGTGGGGAATTTCTTCACCATCTTTTTCATCATTTTTGCTTACTATGCGCTCAAGAAAAGCTGGGAGCCCGCCCACTCCGCCATCCTGACCGTGGCGGCGCTGGCCACCATGACCTCCACCCTTTTTCTGGAGCGCCCCAAGCATGCCATCGTGGACATCGCGGTGACCCTGCTGGGAATGATCTATGTCGGCTGGTTCTTCAGCTACGTTCTTTTTATCCGTGCCCTTTCCGAGCGGGGGGCGTACCTGCTCTTTTTTCTGGGCACGATCTGGGCCCTGGAAACGGTCGCCTATCTTTTCGGTTCCAGGTTCGGCAGGCACAAGCTTTTCCGCCCGGTATCACCCCGCAAGACTGTCGAGGGCGCGGCGGCCGGCTTTGTTTTCGCACTGATCGCGGCGGGCATCTTTGGGTATTACGCGGGATTTGGCGCCGTCCATTCCCTGGTCCTGGGCGCGCTCATCGGGGTGGTGGCGCAGATCGGCGACCTGGTGGAATCCCTGATCAAACGGGATGCCGGGGTCAAGGATTCCTCCCATCTTTTTCCCGGGCACGGCGGGGTGCTGGACCGGGCCGACAGCATACTTTTTACCGCGCCTGTCGTGTATTACTACCTGGTCTGGGTAATGCTTAAATAACTTAAAACTTAAAATGCAAAAGTCAAAACTGCAACTCAAAATTCAAAATGCCGTGAAGCTGGCGCTGAGGGAAGATGTCGGTGCCGGCGATATCACCACTCGCAGTACCGTAGCCGGTAGTGCAGTAGCCAGGGGAATTGTTCTGGCCAAGGAAGCCGGGGTGATTGCCGGGCTTTCGGCGGCAAAAGAGGGCTTCCGGCAGATCGACCGTCGGATCAAGTTCGTGCCCAAGGTCCGGGACGGAGCAAAGGTCAAAAAGGGAAGGATCGTTGCGGTCGTTTCCGGTCCCGCCCGCGGGATCCTTACCGGAGAAAGGGTGGCCCTGAACTTTCTGCAGAGACTTTCCGGCATCGCGACCCTGACCGGCAAGTTTGCGTCCCTCGTCCCCCGCACCTCGATTCTTGATACCAGAAAGACCACGCCCGGACTGCGCGCGTTGGAAAAGTACGCGGTTAAAGTTGGCGGCGGCGTCAATCATCGCATGGGGCTTTATGACGCCGTCCTTATCAAGGATAATCACATTGCTTTGGCGGGAGGGATCAAGAAGGCAGTAGAGGGCGTTAGAAGGCGGCAGAAGGGGAAGAAGGCGATAGAAGTGGAATGTAAGACTATTGCTCAGGTCAAAAAGGCGATCGAGGTCGGGGCGAAAAGGGTCCTCCTGGACAATATGAGCATAAAGACCCTGCGCCGAGCGGTCAAGCTTTGCAAAAAGGCAAAGGTCTGGACCGAGGCTTCGGGAGGGGTCAGTTTAAAGAGCGTACGGCGCATCGCTAAGACCGGTGTGAACGCGATCTCGGTCGGCGCGCTCACGCATTCCGCCAGGGCTTTGGATATCAGCCTCGAGATGGTATAATAATCGGACCGTGCCCCGCAAATACGTTTTAAAATCCCATTTTGCTGCGGCCAAGAATTTCCGCATCAATTACCAAGAGGAGCTGACCGAAGAGCAACTGCCAGTGGTGACATCTTCGGGTGGCCCCATGCTGGTCATTGCCGGAGCAGGGTCGGGCAAGACCCGTACTGTCACTTACCGGGTAGCCTACCTGGTCGAGTCCGGCGTGCCGCTGGACCGCATCCTTTTGGTAACCTTTACCAACAAGGCGGCCAAGGAAATGCTCTCGCGCGTGGAAATGCTGCTGAAAAGGGATGTCAAAGGCATCTGGGGCGGGACCTTCCATCATGTCGGCAATATCATGCTGAGAAAGCATGCCAGGCTGGTGGGCTATGAGCCGAACTATACGATCCTGGACCGTGCGGACTCCAAGGACCTGATCGATTCCTGCGTGGGCGAGGCCAATATCGATGTTAAGGCCCGGCGTTTTCCCAAGGCCGATCTGCTGCAAACCATCTTGGGCCTATCGGTCAACACCGAAAGAAATATTGCCGATGTCATCGCCTATAATTACCCGCAGTTCGAGTCGCTGACCGACGAGATCGAGGGGATCGCCAAGCTTTACCGCGAGCGCAAGCGCAAGCACAACCTCATGGACTTTGACGACCTGCTCTTTTACTGGTGGAAGCTCTTGTCTGAGAATAGAGAAGTCGCGGAAAGATACGCGGGCAGATTCCTGCATGTCTTGGTTGACGAATATCAGGATACCAACCTTCTGCAGGCCAAGATCATAGACATCCTGGCGGCCAGGCACCGCAACCTGATGGTGGTGGGAGATGACAGCCAGTCCATCTATTCTTTCCGCGGGGCCCATTTCCAGAACATCATCAAGTTCCCCCGTGTTTATCCGGACGCCAAACTCTTTAAGCTGGAGATCAACCACCGCTCCACCCCCCAGATATTGAACTTGGCCAACGGCTCCATCGCCAATGCCAAGGAAAAGTTCAACAAGGAGCTGCGCGCCAACCGGCCGGAGGGGCAAAAGCCGAGCGTGGTCCCTTTGAGCACGGCCAGTGAACAGGCTGCTTTTATCGCCCAGCGAATGCTGGAGCTGCGCGAGGAAGGCCTTTCCCTGAACGACATGGCGGTGCTTTACCGCTCCCATTACCAGTCCATGGAGATCCAGATGGAGCTGACCAAGCGCGGGATCCCGTTCGAGATCCGCTCCGGCATCCGCTTCTTTGAGGAGGCCCATATCAAGGATGTGCTGGCGCACTTAAAGGTCTTCCACAACCCCCGGGATGAGATCTCCTGGAGCCGGATCCTGAAACTGCTGGAGCGGATCGGGCCGCGCACCGCGGAAAAGATCTTTCAGCAGCTCAACCAGAGTGTCAGACCGCTGGAAGAGGCCCTTTCTGAAAGCGTGCTTAAGCTTATTCCTAGGGGTGGCGAAAGAGCGTTCAAGCAGTTCCAGGCCCGGTTGAAAAGACTTGGCGAGCAGTCCGACCATCCGGCGGAGATGATCAAGACCATCACCGAATCCGGCTATGATGAGTATTTAAAGAGCCAGTATCCGAACTGGCGCGAAAGGCTCGAAGACCTGGAGCAACTCGGCAGCTACTCTGTCCAGTTCAAGAGCTTGGAAGAACTGCTGAGCGCGCTGGCGCTGGTCTCCGGGATCGAAGCCGAGACCGTGGTTGAGGGAGAGGACGGCGACAAAGAAGCCTGTGTGCTCTCAACCATTCATCAGGCCAAGGGCCTGGAGTGGAAAACGGTCTTCGTGGTCTGGCTGGCGGACGGGCGCTTCCCTTCCTACTTGAGCTTTGGCAAGGAAGAGGAGATGGAAGAGGAGCGCCGGCTGTTCTACGTGGCAGTGACCCGCGCCAAGGACGACCTCTACCTTTCCTATCCCATGATCTATTCCGGCTATGATGGCCAGGTGCTGATGAAGGTCTCCCGCTATCTGGAAGAACTGCCGGATGATCTTTTTGAAAGATGGGAGATCGAGGAAGAGCCTGCTGAGGACGAGATCGACCTGAGCGATTATCATCACACCCGGGTCAGGGACGACGACTTTGAGGCCATTGACATCAAGGACCTGGATTTCATGAAATGATCAATCTAACTTCTGCTTGAGCACCGGATCATAATCCCCGGCCTTGATGTAGAAATTTTCTCCACGATAACCAGCGTAGTAAAGCGACTCCTGTTTTCTCCTCCAGATCTCCGCTTCATCCTCGAGCCCGGCCGAGCGCTGCTCCCGCTCCACCAGGTTGGCGATGCGCGCGCGCTCGTCACCCTCCGGACCATAGGCATATTCCTTCTTATAGAAAAGAAGGTCCGTGGCCCCGTAGCGGGCGGCAAAGGAAGGCCCGGCCTCCTTGCCAAAGCCGGCAAAGGCAAGGGACTTGCGCAGCTCCCGGTCCAGCGCCTTGAGGACGACGGGCAGTACCGTTTCGTTGACGTAGATGGTTATCTTGGGGGCGCTGGAAGATGCTCCGAACCTTCTGCCGCTCCTCCATTCCTGGGAAAGGTCCGGCGGGACCTTGAAATAAGCCCCGAGCTTTTTATTCTTTGAAAGGACCGAGAGCACGCTTTCCAGGACCCCAAGGAACTTTTCCTCCCGCGGGTTGATGAAGATCTTCCAGTCGCGTTCCTGGCGCGTGAGCGACGGTGAGCCTTCGGGATAAGCGAAGAGCCAGCCTGAGTGAATGGCCCGATAACCATATTTTCCCATGAGCGCGACGGCCTTTGAGAAAAATTCCTTCTGTCCGGCATCGAGCACTGTCCGGAAATACTGTTGCTCAAAGAGGAAAAATGAGTCATAGCCGAAATTGGGCTGGAAGCTGCCGCCCTGCACGCGCGACCTTCGCCCCAGCTTTTCCCTGCCCCGCAGGAACTCATCACGGCTCGCCCCGCTGCCTTCCACCTTTTTGAGGAGCCTGCGCACGGCCGGGTTCTGTTGGGCAAGGCGGTTGACCTCATCCCACATATGTTCCGGCACCAGGATGCACTCGACCTCATCCAGCGGCACATTCCGGGGGATCTCAAGCTGCGGATAGAGCCCCATATATTTGTCCTGTTGGGAGATCAAAATGGACTTTCCAGCCAGGCTGTGGCTTTCGGCCTCGCGGGCCCGGGCCAGTTCTTTTTGCTCCTCTTTATGCTGGATGTTCCGGTTATAATCTGCCGCTTTGGCCAGCTCCTTCAGAAAAACGGTGCGCTGCTCATGCTTTTCCACCACATGGTCCATTATGACCACCCCGCGGGTGCCTTTTTCTTTGTTAATTATTTTCGGGTCCCTGCCGGGAGTGGACTTGCCGTTGACCTGGTCAAGGAAGAGGTTCTTCAGCACGCCATGGTCTTTCTGGTTGTCCCAGAAGCTCTTTTTCATCACCAGCACGATGACCGCGCCCTTTTCGCCGTATTCGTGGCCAAGGCCATACCTGAAATACTTGGGGCCCCAGCCGTTCTGGCGCAGCTCGCTGGAGAAGATAATGTCCTGGAACTCGGCCAGATCGATGTTGCGCGTGAAAAGAAGCGGCTCGCCGCGCTCCCGCACCTGCTTCCTTAACGACACTGCGACATCCTCCATTGGCGGCGGAGCAATGCCTGGAACGGCGAATTCCTGCGGGGCATCGACATCTTCGGCCGGCAGCCTCACTTTCCCGATGACGTTCTTCAAGAGGCCGTTCGCCCGGCCTGCCAATCTAATTTCCCCATGCTCGACCAGGATGACATCATAGCCGTAGTACTCGGCAATGTTCGCGTACCAGCTCAGGGCCAGCAGGCTGTCGATGGGCAGGGGCCCCTCCTTTGTGACCTCTATCTTAACGGGCTTGGAATATGCCGGCAACAGCCCGGCGGCCATCCATTCTTTGGCCACTGCCAGCGCGGCCTCATCCACCTTAACCCCCTTGTCCGCCATAAGCTGATCGACCTTCTTGTTAAAGGCCTTGAAGATCAGCTCCCGCTGGGCCTCCGCTCTTTTGCTCTGCCCGGCGGTCTCTGCCAGTTCCTTCTCTTGCTGGAGTTCCTCCCGGTAGAGCAGGGTCAGGTAGTGGTAGAGCCGCTCCCTGGCGGTGGCATTTTCGAAGAGGCTGGCGAAGGAAGCCTCTGTTCTCACCGGCCGCGAGGGGGCCGCCAAATGGAAGGTGATGACCGGTCTTTTGCTTTTCCTGACCAGTTCATAGACCGCTTCCATTTGGGCCGCGTCCAGACCGCCGGGGATCTCTCCCGGGCCGATCATCATGCCAACGACGTAACCGGGCTCCGGTCCGAATAAGAAGGAGTTGACCTTGCGGCCGAAGCGCCGGGTCGCTTTTCCAGCGCGGGAAAATGCGCTCTCGACGCTTGAAGCCCGGGGATATTTAACATTGGTCGGCGTTATTCTGGATAATCTTGCCATATCCGCTATATTATCGGCAAAAAAGGGGGTAAATTTCAGGCGAACAAGCGAAAAACCGGGGTCAGATCAGGTCCCTTTTCCCCACCCGGAGCAGCAATATTTCCGTTTCAATCGAAGCGGGGTCGTCTACCTGCCGGGAAACGCGGGTGATGGTGGCGTCCTCGGTCTTGGTCTGCGCGAGTTTTTGGGTTACGCCTTTGACATGCAGGTATACCGCCTTCTCATCTTCGCGGAACCTGAAAGTGAAATATACGGTGTTCACCGCGCCCATCCGCATGTCATCCACAAAGACGCTCAGGAACTTGGGGGACCGCGCTTTTTCCAGAAAGGCGTGAGTCATGCGGTTGACGAGCGTAGTCTTCGCGCGCTTCCCCAGCGTAGAGCAGCAGGAAAAAATTATTAGGGGGAAGACCCGGAAATGCTTGGGCAGGATATCTCTATTGATCTTTTGTCCTGACAAGGGCCTTCTTACGCCAAAGACCTGGTTCTGGGGGACCACGGTCAGGTGGCCCATGCCGTTGTTCCGAGGCACTCTCACGATTTAACCTCCTTTAGATGTTCCACTCTGTTTTCGCCAGGGATTGGGCCTGATTTCACTTTTTCTTGTTATGCGCTAAAGGGATTGTTATAATGCTTAGCGAGGTGGAACATGGGTTTTTCCCTGGGGATCGTCGGCCTTCCCAACGTGGGCAAATCGACCTTGTTTAACGTCCTTTCCAAAGCCAAGGCGGAAGTCTCCAACTACCCCTTCTGCACCATCAAGCCCAACGTGGGGGTGGTTGAGGTCCCTGACGACCGCCTTTACCAGGTCCAGAAGATAATGGGGTCGCCCAAAGCCGTTCCCACCGTGATCGAGTTCTATGACATTGCCGGCCTGGTAAAGGGAGCGCACAAGGGGGAAGGGCTTGGCAACCAGTTCCTGTCACATATTCGCGAGGTGGATGCTGTTGCGCACGTGGTCAGGTGTTTTCAAAGCCAGGGGATCGCGCACGTGGCCGGGGAGATCGACCCCCTAAAAGACATAGAGACCGTGAACATCGAGCTGAACCTGGCGGACCTGGCGCAGGTGGACAAGCGCCTGGAGGGGGCCAGGATAAAGGCCAAGGCGGGCGAGAAGAAGTTCATCAAGGAAGTGGAAGTTCTCCAGCGGCTGCGCGACTCTCTGGATGCGGGCCGGCCGGCGCGCAGTGTTAAGCTCGCCGACAATGAAATGGAATTCGTCAAGGACCTTCCCCTCCTCACCTTCAAGCCCGTGCTTTACGTTGCCAACGTGGACGAATCGGGCAACCACGACAAGTTCGATGTCGTCCAGAAAATGGCGAAAAGTGAGGGGGCGGGGGTGGTTTCCCTTTGCTCCAAGCTGGAAGCGGAGATCACCGAGCTTTCTGCGGAAGAGGCAAAGGAATACCTGAAGGAGATCGGCCTGGAGGAAGCAGGGCTGGCGCGGCTCATCCGCCTGGGATACGAGCTTCTGGGCCTGATCACTTTTTTCACCGCCAATGAGAAAGAAGCCCGCGCCTGGACCGTGAAAAACGGGACTAGGGTGCCGCAGGCGGCAGGGAAGGTCCACTCCGACATGGAAAAGGGCTTTATCGCGGCCGAGGTCGTTCATTATTCAGACCTGATGAGCGCAGGTGCCTATTCCAAAGCGCGCGAAAAGGGAATTTTGCATACCGAGGGCAAAAACTATGTGGTGCAGGACGGAGATCTGGTCCTGGTCCGGTTCAGCGCTTAGGGCTATTGTCTTGAACACGATTTCGTGATATAATTTTCCTTTGCATCCTCAAGGAGGGTTTCATTGTGAATTCATACGAATTAGTGATGCTTTTTGATCCGGCCCAGGGCGAGGAAAAGATGGGTCAGCTCGTTTCCAAGATAGAGGGCAAGATCAAGGACCTGGGAGGGAGCTTAAGCAAGACCGACAAGTGGGGCATCCGGAGCCTGCCAGTGCGGCTGCAAAGGCACCAGAAACTGAAGCAGGCCTATTATGTCGTGATCTATTTTGAGGCGGAGTCTTCCCTGCCGGCAAAGGTCCAGAACACCCTTAAGGTCACTGAGAACATTGTCCGTTATTCGATCATGCGCGCCGGGCCCAAGCCCGCGGTGGAGGCGGAGGCTGCGCCCGAGGGGGTGGAGGCGGTGGAGGTGGGTGAGATAAAAGGAGCGGAGGACGCCGTTGGCAAATCTTAACCGCATAATCCTGGTCGGCAAGCTTACCGCGGACCCGGAAGCCCGCACCACGATGGACGGTATTCCCATGGCCAAGTTCAGGTTGGCGGTGGACCGCCAGCCGCAGAGCGGCACCGACTTTTTTGATGTCGTTGCCTGGCGCCGGGCGGCCGAGGTCGCCGGCGACCGCCTCAAAAGGGGCTCGCTGGTCCTGGTGGAGGGAAGGATACAGATCCGGTCCTTTGAGGACCAGAGCGGCAAGCGCCGCTGGGCGACCGAGGTGGTTGCCCGCAGCGTTTCGATGCTGGAAGGCTCTCGCGGCCCGCGGCCCTTGGCGGCGCAGGCGGAGGCGATCGGACCGGACACGCCGGAGGGGTCGCCTGACGAAGAATTCGTGGATGACGCGGGGTTGGGCGGCGACCTGCCTTTTTAGGGTGATTAGGGATGTATAACAAAGTGTTCTTGATCGGGAACTTGACCCGCGATCCTGAGCTGAGGTACACCACTTCAGGTATTCCGGTGGCGCGCTTTTCCGTTGCCGTCAACCGCGTGCGCAGAAAGGGCGCGGGCGGCGACACCGGCCAGGACGTGGATTTCATAAATATCGTAGCCTGGCGGCGCCTGGCGGAGATCTGCGGCGAATATTTGAAAAAAGGTAGGCCGGTGGCGGTGGAGGGGAGGCTGCAGATCAGGAGCTTCAAGGCCCGGAGCGGAGAGATGGTCACCATGACCGAAGTGGTGGCGGACAACATGCAGATGCTTGGAAAAAAAGGACCGGCCTCGGAGGCCCCTGAGGGACGGGGGACGGACGCCGGCGGCCTGAACGCGGCGGACAATGACGCTGACGGAGAGATCCCTTTTTAATACATAGGAGGAGAGGCGATGGCCAATCAGAGAAGAGACGCAAAGAGACCCAAGCCCCAGTTCCGGCGCAAAAAAAGGAGGCCCTGCGTGTTTTGCGTGGACAAGAAGGTCCTGGATTATAAGGACATCTCATTTGTGCGCCGCTTCGTAACCGATCGCGGCAAGATTGCGCCGCGCCGCATGACGGGCTGCTGCGCCCTGCACCAGCGGATGGTGGCACAGGTGGTGAAGAGAGCGCGTCAGTTGTGTCTGGTCCCTTACGTGGTGGAATAAGATGAAAGTTATCCTTCGCAAGGACGAACCCAAACTGGGCGAAGCGGACACCCTGGTCAATGTTTCGGACGGCTACGCGCGCAATTACCTCTTTCCCAGGAAAATAGCGGTGCCGGCCACGGCCGCGGAGACGGCCGCCCTCGAGAAAAGGAAAGAGGAAAGGGAGAAGGAGCGGGCGAAGAAACGCGCGGAGTTCGAGGAGCTCGCGCGCAAACTTGCTGCCCTGGAGCTTTCCATCGAGGCGGACGTGGGGGAAGAGGGGAAGCTTTTCGGCTCCGTTACTTCTCAGGATATCGCCAGCGCGGTCCACAAGACCGCCAATATCGAGATAGACAAGAAAAAGATAGAGCTTGCCGACCCCATCAAGATCATCGGCGAATATAAGGTGCCGATCAAGCTTTACCGGGACGTTTCCGCGGATCTCAGGGTAAAGGTCATCGCGAAACCGGCCTGAGGCCGAATTTCGAGGCCTTATGCCTTCCCTCAAGGAGAAACTGAAAGCCCTTCCCAGCCGGCCGGGCGCCTATCTTTTCAAGGACAAGAACGGCGTTGTCCTTTACGTGGGCAAGGCCAAATCGCTGCGCAAGCGGGTCTCCTCCTATTTCACAAAAAAAACCGACCTGAAGACCGGCATCATGCTCGAGCGCCTGCATGATATAGATTACGTGGTCACGGCCTCGGAGCTGGACGCCCTCATCCTTGAGGATGAGCTGGTAAAGAAATATAAGCCCCGCTATAACGTTTCTCTGCGGGATGACAAGGCGTACCCCTTCCTCAAGCTCACCGTCAACGAAAAGTGGCCGCGGCTTTTTCTGGTCAGGCGCAAAGAAAAGGACAAGGCGCTCTATTTCGGCCGCTATCAGGGCGGGATGGTCCGCGAGGTCCTGCGCCTGGTCAAGAAATTGTTCCCGATCCGCTGGTGCCGGGAGGCTCCCCTGCGCATGCGAAAGCAGCCCTGCCTTTATTACCGCATCGGCAGCTGCTCCGGCCCCTGCGTCCGCAAGATCAGCCGCGAGGATTACATGGCGCTGGTGAGCGGCATCATTTCCCTTCTGGAGGGCAGGATGGATGAGGCCGTCGACCGGTTGCGGGAAGAGATGGAAAAAGGCGCCCGGGACCACGACTTTGAGCGCGCCGCCTACCTGCGCGACCGCATCCGGGTGCTGCAGAAGATGATGGAAGGGAAAGACCTGGCAAAGGCGCCGACCCCGCGCCGGCTGCTTGAGGTGGAAGAGCTTAAGGCAAAGCTCAGGCTGAGCAAGAAGCCGATGCGCATCGAGGCCTTTGACATTTCCAACATTCAGGGCGCCAATATTGTCGGCGGCCTGGTGACCTTTTACGGCGGCCTGCCCTTGAAGAACGATTACCGCCGTTTCCAGATAAGGAGCGTTGAGAAGAAGCCCAATGACGCGGCGGCGATCCGCGAGGTGGTGAAGCGCCGCTATTCAGGGTCGCTCGCCCGCAAGCTGCCGTTGCCCGACCTGGTGATGGTGGATGGGGGCATTGCCCAGGTCAACTCAGGGAAAAAGGCGCTTCAGGAGGCGGGAAAAGGGCGCATCCCCGTTATCGGCCTGGCAAAAAAGCAAGAGGAAATTTACCTTCCCGGCAAGGCCAGCCCCTTATCCTTACCGCGGACCTCGGCCGGCCTTAAGCTTTTGCAGCGCATCCGGGACGAGGCGCACCGTTTTGCCGTCACTTATCACCGTGAAAAGAGAAAAAAGACGCTCTTTAGCTAGGTAGGGCGCCTTGTTTGCCGGTAACGATTATGATATTATTTATGTCAATGAAAAGGATCGCCGCGCTTTTCCTGCTGGTGGTTCTCTGCTCGGCCGGCGCGCTGGCCGAGGCCCCTGTGGTCAAGAATGGGGGCGATCCTGAGCTGGAGACCAAGCCGCAGCTTGACCCGGAGCAGGTCAAGCTCCAAGCGATAGAGAAACAAATAAGGGACAGCCAGCGGAAGCTGGAAAAGACCAAGGTGGAGGAACAGTCGGTGCTGGGGAGGCTGGCGGTCATCAACAAGGAGCTCAGCCGGACCAAGAACAGCCTCTATTTTGCGCAAAAGAACATCCGGGAGAACGAATCCCAGATCGGCATCCTCAGCGAGGACCTGGAAAAGGCCCAAAAAGACCTGGGCGAGCGCGAATATAAGCTGAGCGCGCGGTTAAGGGAGGTATACAAGAGCGGCGGCCTCAATTACCTGGAGCTGCTCATGACCTCCCGCACCATGTCTGATTTCACTAACCGGTCGTATTTTTTCAGAAAGATAATCGATTACGACGCGGAGCTGGTCGATACCATTCGCACGGACGTGAGAAGGACCCGCCAGAAGCGGGCCGCGCTCAGGTACAGGACCAACGAGATCCGGGGACTGGCCAGGGAGATCTCCGATAAGAAAGAGCAGATCGCGGCCCAGGCGCAGGAAAAACAGGCGATCTACAAGACCCTGAAGCAGCGGCGCCGTGAATATGAGGAGCGCATCGCGGAGCTTGAGAAGAGCTCCAAAGAGCTCGAGGTCCTGATCCTGAAGAAAATGGCGACGCGGCAGGGGGGCAAGGTGCTGGGCAGCGGCAAGCTGGCCTGGCCGCTTAAGGGAAGGATAACGTCCCGCTTTGGATATCGGCGCCATCCCTTCTGGGGCGGGAGGCACTTCCATACCGGCCTCGACATCGCCAACAGGTACGGCACGCCGGTGAAGGCAGCGGATTCCGGAGAGGTCATCTTCTCCGGCTGGTGGGACGGCTATGGCAAGGCGATCGTGGTCGACCATGGCCGCATGACGACCACGGTCTACGCGCACCTCTCCCGGATCTATAAACAGGTGGGAGCGGTAGTGGCAAAGGGGCAGATCATAGGATTGGTGGGGAGCACCGGGTATTCGACCGGCCCGCACCTGCATTTTGAAGTAAGGAAGAACGGAAAACCGAAAAATCCATCCCAGTTCCTGTAAAGGGGCGGGTGCCGGGCCGGGTTGCGGCCGGGCAAGAAGGAGGAAGTAAAATGAAAGCGGTCGGAAGGATAATTTTGGGGATCGTTGTGCTGGCGGTCGGCATCTCTGTGTTGGGGCGGGTGGTAGCGCAGGGCGAGCTGGAAAGGAAGCTGGAGATATACCTCCAGGTGCTGGATATCGTGAAGAGCGACTTTGTGGAAAAGGACGTGGACGACGAAAAGCTTGTCTACGGATCCATCCGCGGATTGCTCTCTGCCCTGGATGATCCCTACACCCGTTTCATGGAACCCAAGGCTTACAAGGAGATGAAGATCCGGATGGGCGGCACATATTCCGGGATAGGGATCTATATCGGGATCAAGAAAGACCAGCTGACCGTGATCTCGCCCATCGAGGGGACACCCGCTCATGAGGCCAAGCTGAAGGCAGGGGACAGGATAGCCACGATCGACGGCAAGTCCACCGAGCATATGGCGCTGGAAGAGGCGGTCAGCCTGATCCGCGGTCCCCAGGGCACCAAGGTCGTGCTGGGGATCCTGCGGCGGGGGTGGAAAGAGAATAGGGATTTTGAGATCAAGCGCGCCAAGATCAAGATCAAGAGTCTTGAGGCCAAAAAGCTCGACACCAATCTCGCCTACATCAAACTGAGCACATTTGAGAACATGCAGGCCGCGCGGGAATTTGAAAGCGCCCTGCGCAAGTTCAAGGACGCTGACGGCTTGATCATCGACCTGCGCGGGAACGGCGGAGGGTTGCTCCAGAACGCGGTGGAGATTGGGAGCATGTTCATTGATAACGGCATCATTGTGCAGACCGTTGACCGGGAGGGCCGACGGGAGCAGATCGAATCGACCGGAAGGGTGCTCTGGAGAAAGCCCACGGTGGTCCTGATCAATGAAGCTTCAGCCTCAGCTTCCGAGATCCTGGCGGGGGCGCTGCGGGACAACAATGCCGCGACCCTGGTCGGGACCAAGACCTTTGGCAAGGCCTCGGTGCAGAACGTTCGTCGCTTAAGCGACGGCTCAGCCCTGCTGGTCACCATCGCTAAATATCTTACCCCCAGCGGCGAGGATATCAACAAGAAAGGGATCGCGCCGGATGTCGTGGTCGCGCTTCCCTCAGTGGAGGCTGAGGCGGAAGAGGAAACGGTCTTGGTCGAGGAGGAAGAGGAAGACATTCAGCTGCAGAAGTCCATTGAGATCTTGAAATCTCTGCTGAGCGAAGGATACAGTGGTTAAGATAGAGGACCTGGACAACCTTGAACGGATGGGGGAGGTCGACCCCTCGGGGATGCTGGGGGTGGTGGCCGACACTCCGGAAATGCTGTCTGCCGCCAGCACTATTGCTCCTACCTTCCCTTTAAAGAATATAAAGAAGGTCAGGCAGGTGGTGGTGGCGGGCATGGGAGGGTCGGCGATCTCCGGGGATATCGTTGCCGGTCTGATGCTGGGCAGCGCTCCCCTGCCGGTCTTTGTGAATCGGGATTACAGGCTTCCCGCGTTCGTAGGCAGGGAAACCGTGGTCTTTGCCCTCTCTTATTCGGGGAACACAGAAGAAACACTGAGCGCGGTCAAAGACGCCGAAAAAAAAGGGGCGAGCGTTGTGTGTGTGACGTCCGGGGGCAAGCTCAAGGAAATTGCCCAAGCCAACGGATACCCGGCCTACCTGATCCCCTCCGGCTATCAACCGCGTGCGGCCATGCCCTTTCTTCTGGTCCCGCTTTTGAGGGCCCTGGATGAGTTAGGCCTTGTTTCTGGCGTCCAGGAACAGGTGGATCGGGCGGTGGAGCTGCTGCGCAAATTGCGAGGACGCTACGGGCCGGAAAAGACGCTGCGCTCCAATCCGGTCAAACAGCTGGCGAAGAAAATGGCGGAGAAGATACCTGTCATTTTTGGGGTACAGGGCACTACCGCAGCGGTTGCCCATCGGCTCAAGACCCAGCTCAATGAAAACAGTAAGGTCACCGCCCTCAGCAATGCTTTTCCGGAACTGAACCACAACGAGATCGTCAACCTTTCCGCACTCAAGCGCGGGGAACATGATTTCTGCCTGGTCTTTTTGCGGGATGAGGGGGATGCGGAAAGGGTCAAAAAGAGGATCGAGATCACCAAGTCCCTCATCGGGACCCAGCTGGGCGGCGTCAACGAGGTCGCCTCGCAGGGAAAAGAGCCGCTGGAACGGATCCTATCCCTGATCTACTTCGGCGATCTGCTGAGCGTCTACCTGGCAGTCCTGCGCGGCGTGGACCCCACGCCGGTCGAGATCATCTCCCGCCTCAAGAAGGAGCTGATGCGATGAAAGCGGTGATCATCGCGGGCGGGTTGGGCACGCGGCTGCGGCCGCTGACCTACAACACGCCCAAGCCCATTGTGCCCGTGGCTAACCGCCCTTTCGTGGTGCACCAGATCGAGCATCTGGTCCGTCACGGCGCCACCGAGGTGATCCTTAACCTCCATTACCTGTCCGAGGAGATAAAAAAGCTCCTCAACGATGGAAAGGAATGGGGCATCAAGATCCATTATTCGATCGAAAAGCACCCGCTGGGCACGGCCGGGGCGGTAAAGAACGCGCAAAAGTATTTTGGCCAGGGGCCCATGGTGATCTTTAACGGCGATGTCCTGACCGATATCAACATCTCAAAGGTGGTCAATTACCACCGAGAGAAGAACGCGCGCGTGACCCTGACCCTGACCGAGGTCGAGGATCCCACCGCCTTCGGATTGATCCTCACCGACAAGAACGGCCGGGTGACGAACTTCATCGAAAAACCAAGCTGGGACATGGTGACGGCCAAGACCATTAACGCGGGAATATATGTGGTCGATCCCGGGATCTTCGACACCGTCCCCCGGAACAAACCGTACTCCTTTGAACGGGAGCTTTATCCCGGCCTGCTGGAGAAAGGAGAGCCGATCTTCGGCTACCTCTCCGATGCCTACTGGCTGGATATCGGCAATCCCGCCAAGTATAAAGAGGCGCACGAAGCGATCCTGCGCAACGAGGTGGCGGTCAAGATCTACGGCACCCGTATCGATGGGCGGAACTGGCTGGGCAAGGAGACGCATCCTGACCCGAGCGTGCGGTTGATGGGGCCCTCCATCCTCGGCGACCGGGTGAAGATCGGTAAGGAGACGGAGATCAAGGACTATGTGGTGGTCGGCGACCATGTTTCTATCGGCCAGCACTGTGTGCTGGACCGCGCCGTTATCTGGAAGGGATGCCGCATCGGCGACCACGTCCTCTTGACCGACTGCGTACTGGGGAACAACTGTGTCATCGAGGATGAGGTGGTGATCGACCGGGGCGTGGTCCTGGCGGACGGATCGGTGGTAAAGAAAGGGACGCGCATGGCGGCTTAAGGAGGCAGGGATGTTAAAGATCGTCAAGAATAAGAACGAGATCCAGCGAGAGGTCAGGTCGATCCTTAAGCGGCAGGCCTTTTCACTGGAATCCCCACAGGAAGAGGCCGTCAGGAAGATCATCCGTGATGTTTCTAAAAAGGGCGACAAGGCCCTGGTCGATTACACGCGGAAATTCGATGCCCCGGCTTTCTCCGCCGCCAAGATCGAGGTCTCGTCAGCCGAGATCGACCGGGCGTATAAGAAGGTGGACCGGAATTTTCGGTCCGCCCTTACCAAGTCCATCCAGAACATCACCGCTTATCATCAAAAACAGCGGCCGGATGAGTGGTTCGAGACCCTTCCCCTGGACGTGGTCATGGGCCAGCGGGTCATTCCGCTGGCGCGGGCTGGCATCTATGTACCCGGTGGAAGGGCGGCCTATCCCTCCTCGGTCCTGATGGGGGCCATTCCGGCCAAGGTCGCCGGGGTCAAAGAGATCGTGGTGGTCTCACCTCCCCCGCTCAAGCCTCATGTGCTGGTGGCGGCGGCGGAGGTTGGCGTTTCCGCGGTATACCGGGTGGGCGGCGCGCAGGCGGTCGCGGCCCTGGCTTTCGGCACCCAGACCGTTCCCCGGGTCGACAAGATCGTGGGCCCCGGGAATGTTTATGTGACCCTGGCCAAGAAGCTGGTGTTCGGGATGGTGGATATCGATAGCCTGGCCGGCCCCTCCAACGTCCTGATCATCGCGGACCAAGACGCCGAGCCCGAGTTCCTGGCAGCGGACCTGCTTTCCCAGGTGGAGCATGATCCCGATTCTTTTGCGGTCCTGATCACGGAATCCGCCAAGATCGTTGAGGAGACCAGGAAACAGATCGGCCGGCAGATCAAGCGACTTTCACGCCGGAACATCATCGAGAAGGCCGAGGTCCTGATCCTGCTGGTGGACAGCCTCAAGACCGCGGTCGACATCACTAATACCATCGCGCCCGAGCACCTTGAGCTTCAGATCGGGTCTCCGCAGAGGATCCTGGAGCAGATAAGGAACGCGGGCGCGGTCTTTCTGGGGCCCCACTCACCGGTCCCGGTGGGGGACTACATGGCGGGCCCGAACCATATCCTGCCCACCGGCGGCACGGCGCGCTTCTCTTCTCCGCTCAGTGTTTACGACTTCGTCAAGACCCAGAGCATCATCGGCTACACCAAGCCCGCCCTGAAGAATGTCTGGAAGGATATCCGGCTTTTGGCCGAGATCGAAGGCCTGGACGCCCACGCGCGGGCTATTGATGTTCGATTCTCCTGATAAGCTCCTGCGGGTTGTCGCGGACCACCCGGATCGCGTCCGCCCTTTTTAATCCCGCCTGTTTGGCAAGGGCAAAGGCCGCTGACTGGGTGATAAGGTCCTTTTCTGAATGGGCGTCAGTGTTCACCAGCAATTTTGCCCCGAACTGTCGGGCCAATTTAGCGACATGGCGGTTACCCTTGCGATGGCCGCGGCGGGCGGAGAGTTCCAGGTAGATGTCATTGACCTTGGCCAGGATCGCTTCCTCATCGGAGAGCCACCCCGGATGCGCCAGGATATCCACCAATCCTTTAAGCCGAAGGGCGGCGTGGTTGGTGCCCTTGGGTACGGGTTCGATCGGCGATTCTCCATGCACCACGATCACCCTGGCGCCCAGCCGGCGCGCGCGCGTGGCGAACTTTTCAATGAGCTTGGGGTCAACATAGCTTATTTCCGCGCCCGGGATCACCTTCAGGGGGAGGGATCTCCCCTGTTCTTTTACGAAGCGGACCAGGGCGGGGACCGCGTCCCCGAGGTTGGAGGCGTCCACGTGGTCGGTGATGGCGATAACGGAGTGTCCCCGGGCCGCCGCTTCATAAGCCAGCCCGGCGGGAAGCAGCAACCCGTCGCTGTGAATGGAATGGGTATGAAGATCGATCCGCGGTCCCAGGCTCAGCATGGGGAAGATGTCAGCATACCGGCCTCAGCCCTTAGAGACTGATTCAGAAGAAACTGCCGACTGCTTGATGACCCTTTTAAGGAGTCCTCTTTTGCGAAGCTGCTCCTTTCTCCGTTTCCTTCTGCGCTTGATCTCTTGCTTTCGTGGTCTGATCATACCCTGTTAATATAGTCCAAAACCGCGCGGATGTCAACCGGCGGCTCGAACCATTTGACGTTCTTAAAGCGCTTGAACCAGGTCATTTGCCTGCGGGCGAAGTTCCTGGTCCTTTTTTTGAGCTCCTCGGCCAGCCTTTCTTTTGACCACTTCCCATCCAGATGTTCGATCGCTTCTTTGTATCCTAAGGCTTGGAATGAGGGTAGGTCTTTGGAATAACCTTTAGCTAAAAGGCCTTTGACCTCTTTGATCAGGCCGCTGGCGAGCATCCGGTCGATGCGTTCTTCGATGCGCGCGTAAAGTTGTTCTCGAGGGAGCGTAATGCCGATCCGTATCGGGGAGGAAATTGAATTCCCCACAATTAATTGTGGGGAATTGTTCCTGTTTCTCTGTAAGGCGGAGATCGGTCTACCCGTCAACTCATAAACTTCCAGCGCCCGAACTATCCTTTTTTTGTCATTAGGATGTATCTTTTCGGCGGAAGGGGGATCGATCGTAGAAAGTCGAGCGTAGAGCGTAGAAGTAGGGATCTTCTCCAATCTCTCTCTGATCTCTTTGTCTGCAGCTGCGATCGGGAAAGAGTACCCTTCGAGCAGGGTCCAAAGATAAAGCCCGGTCCCCCCAACGATCAGGGGCGTTTTTCTTCTTACCGCGATGTCTTTTATCAGCTTATGAGCCTGCTCAACAAAATCTGAAACGGTCCAGGGCTCGTCCGGTTCTTTTATATCGATAAGATGGTGGGGGATGTCTTTGCGTTCTTCAGGGGTGGGTTTGGCGGTACCGATATCCATGCCCCGGTAGACCTGCATGGAGTCGGCGGAGATGATCTCGGCGCCGACCCTTTGAGCAAGCTCTGCGGCGAGGGCGGACTTGCCCACCGCGGTCGGGCCAAGGATCAGGACGGTCTTAGTCACGGGCGCCGCGG
>Ga0209536_100004355_pt1 | contig 22374 bp, 15 predicted proteins | sample DeeMarSeWOR28_12_FD_187461 | JGI IMG/M metagenome (GOLD analysis project Ga0209536, IMG submission 187461) | Marine sediment microbial communities from White Oak River estuary, North Carolina - WOR-2-8_12 (SPAdes) (version 2) | ecosystem: Environmental > Aquatic > Marine > Intertidal zone >... | reverse complement strand
ATTCCGATCATCACTTCGGCCTGCTGCCAGAACTCCTTTTCCATATCGTAAACGCCGCCTGCGTGGGGGCCCTCCACGTAGACACCTCCATATTCCGGATCGATGCCGTTGGTCATTCCGTGATCGGTCGCCTTCTTGATGACATCTTTGTAGCTCTCGAAACAACCGCCCATGATGTCGGTGGCGTGCGCGAGCAGCCAGGCAAACTCTACATTGTGCCCGGCCGAGGTATTGTCTTCGGCGTTGTCCTTTTGCCCGCCCTCGGCGAAGCGGTCCCAGCCCCAGACAATGTCAAACTTGATCTGCGGCGCGACTTTCCAGTCAGGCGTAAACTGTGGTATCCCGGTCGCGTACTGCGGGTGAAGAATCCTCTTTAACAGGATGTCGATATCTTCGACGAGCGTTCGGCGGTGGATGGATTGACCCGTGCATTCGTAGAGCGTCGTGAACGCTTCCATCAGATGCATGTGGACATCAAGGGTCTTTCTGTCCCCACCCTGTGGGCCGGGCCCGCAGAGGTCCCAGTTCCTCTCGAACATCTCGAAGTAACCGCCATACATCGTGTCGGCCGCGTGCTTCTTGAGAAGGTCGAAGGTCTTCTCGGCGTATTCTCTGCCGCGGACGTCTCCGGTTGCCAGGGTATATTCGCTCAGAGCATACAAGATGAAGGACAGACCGTACAGGATCTTCTTGTCACAGGTGACATTGCCGGCGCGGTCGGTGATCCAGAAGAATCCGCCGTGCTCGGCGTCCCACATCTTGTCGATCAGAAAATCGACGCCGTGCCTGGCGTATTCGGCGCACCGGCCCTCGCCGAAGCCGGCGCGGTGAGCCGATGCCATAGAATAGACTGTGCGGGCCTGGGCCAGCATGGATTTTTCATCCTCGCCGCTGTCGTTGCCGTCCTTGTCGAAATGCGTAATGAACCCGCCGTTTTCGTCATCCTTGCACCTGTCCAGCCAAAATGGTAGCAGCTCACCAGTCAGGTGCTGCCTGCACTCTTCGAGACAGGCCGACACCTTTTTTGCATCAATTGCCATTTCAAAATCCTCTCAATCAATATCTCGAGATCCATCAGCAAAACGCCCACCCGTTTGGGCAGCCGCAGTATCTTATACCCTTGAGGGTAGCAAATTGTCGCGGGCAAAACGATAACCTGTTATTTTGAAGCCACTTACCCACACAAGAACGGGAAGTTTCAATCGGGAACACTATAACAGGAAGGTCGACTCACGGCAAAGGATATTCGAGCAAATTTGTGCACGACAGGTGCGCCTCGTCAAGCACTTGAGAGGGTTGACATGTCACACAAAACTCAGGAAGGGACCGATAGATCAATTCCTCAATGCTTGACGGGCTTGTCTGGAAAGCATATATGCCCTGCCCTGAGGCGACGCCCCGTTGGGAAGGAGTCGATCGGCCAATAATCAATCATCATTAATCATTGATCATTTCGCGACCGGGTCCGACAGAGGGATAGGTGCCATGCGTTTGGCTCCGGCGCTGTCTGTGCCGTAGTCGAATCCGAGCTTGGAGGGTAACTGGCCGGCCGTGGTGCCGTTGCCGAGCAGTCCGTTGTGCTCGTCCACGATGGCCGCCAGATTAGCTCGCTCGATGGCCCTTCTGAAAGTCGTTTGCGGCGTGCCCAGAAGTCGGCTGACACATTTTTCCTGAACCTCGACCAACACCGAGGCCAAATGATCTTTCTGGGTGTCGTTCAAAACGCCCTGGCCCTTGAGATATCTCTGTATCGCATAGGAATACAACTGCGCAAAACGCTGAGCGATGGCCGGTTTACCAAGGCCCGCCGGCACCGCACCACCTGGGCCCTGCGATGACAAGGGCAGCTTGCTTTCCAGCAATTTCAAGAGGGCAATCTCGGAAAGCTCATGCTTGACGGTCCAGTCCGCGTACCTCTTTATCCGCGCGTCGGCTACCTGCAGCAGCAGTTCCTCGCCCTGCGGTATGTCTATCGTGGCCCCAAATCCAGCGATCAGGGCCAGCGTCTCGACGCTGCTGCTGTCAACTATGTCCTTCAACTGCGTAGCGATGCTCGCTGCCGGCCCCGGGTTCGATGCCGCCCCGGCGTTCAACTGTTGTACGATAGCCGGACTTGAAAGACAATGGACGGCCCAATACCGAACGACGGCATTCTCGTCCTTGAACCTCGCCAAGGCCATATCCGCGAGCGCAAGGTCTTCCAAACCATCTATCAGGATCAGAAGATTGACCACTACGTTGGTCTTGCGCTGCTCGGGACTCAGCTGCTCGGCCCTGCCGAAGCCTGCCTGGATATGCTTGAGGGCCGATTGCAGAAACTGTTGGACGTATTGAGGCTGCTCGCCTTTTCTGCTGATAATGACCGAGCGATTTCTCGCGATAGTCGTGAAATCTCTCTCCCTGACCAATTCCTGCACCGCCTCGGCGAGAAAATCGTCAATAACCTTGAAATCCTGGGTTTCGAGAACTGTCTTCTTCAGCACTGTGTCAATGGCCCTCGTATCAGCGGCCATCACACTCGAATCTGTCACCAGGACAAGAAATACCACCAGAACAGCGGAAAACGCCAATTTTACCTTCATTTTGCAAACACCCTAAAAAAACCCGACTCCGAGTTAGACAGTCTCCAGCAGATATCTGCATTAGACACTGTCTACTTTAACCTTAAAGCCGCCTTTTGTCAAGTCATTTCGGTTCAACAGGTCAATGAGCGCCATTTTCGGCCTTGGGTTTGCTTTTCGTCTTTGACTCTCACAAGAGAGCTGATAAAATCGGACCAATACTGTGTCAAGCCCAGGTATATGCCCGCGCGGGCATGCACAGTGGCAAGATAGAATGTGGGCTTCTCCATCAGGTGGCCGAACTACCCTCAAAACTCGTTCGCCTCGACCCTTTTCGCCTGCGGATCAAACGAGCCGGGGCGATGGTAACCGACGCGACCATTTTCGCATCGAGAGCTATTAAACTCGAACCGGATGCGGTCCGCCAGCTTTGTGACGCAGCTTCTCTGCCGCCGGCGAAGAAAGTCTGTGCGACCGCCGACATTCACGTCGGTTTCGGCGTACCTATCGGCGCGGTCATAGGACTCGGCGGTGCTATCATGCCCGCCGCCGTCGGCTATGACATAAACTGCGGGATGCGACTGCTGCGCACGCCCTTCTCTAAAGGACAGGTCGACACTGACAGGATCGCCGCCGACATCGCCCGCGATGTCCCGCTGGGTGAGGGCAAGGAAAACCTGCAGTTGGACAAGGCCGGGATAGAGGCGATCATCAATCAGGGCCTCGCCGCCCTGCCGGCCCTGGCACAAAGGAGCGGTCACAGGGCGTGGGAAGCCTTCGACCCTGAGCAGTTCGCCGATGATCTTCAAAGAATCGAGGAAAACGGCCGGCTGCCCGCCGACCCGGGGGCGGTGCCAGGGGTCGCCATACAGCGAGGACGCAACCAGCTCGGTACGCTCGGCGGCGGAAACCACTTCATAGAAATTCAATGCGTCCAAGAGATACTCGACGATGCTTCGGCCAAAGCATTCGGGCTGTTCAAGGATCAACTCGTCGTGATGATACATTCGGGCTCGCGCCGTTTCGGCTACGAGATTGCCGATGAGTACATGAACATAGCAGCCCGGATACCGGAGAATACCGAAAGGCAGAAGATGCTGTCCTATCTGCCTGTGCACATCAGCGCCGGCAAGAAGTATATCGCCGCTATGGGAGCCGCGGCCAACTTTGCATTCGCCAATCGCCACATCATGGCTCTGCTCGTGAGGCGCTGTTTCAACAGAATGTTTGGCCCGACGCCCCTGAAGCTCGTATACGACGTCACGCACAATATGGCCAAGCTCGAAGAACACGGCGGCGCCAAACTCTGGGTCCACCGAAAGGGAGCGACCCGCGCCTTCGGCCCCAGGCGCATGGCGTCCAGTATTTTCGCACAGACGGGCCAGCCAATAATCACCCCCGGCTCGATGGGGACAGCAAGCTATCTGCTCGTCGGCACGGGTAAGTCCGAAGAATCTCTGTGTTCGGTCAATCACGGCGCCGGCCGGGTAATGAGCCGCACCGCCGCTCGCGGAAAGTCACGCAGAGGCAGGATCGTGGCCGAGGCGCTGATAAGTGACGAGCAGTTCAAACGCAGCATGGAAGGCGTTAAGCTGATCACAACCGACAGGCGAAAAATAAAGGAAGAAGCGCCCGGAGCCTACAAAGACATCGACGAAGTCATCCGAATCGTTGTCGAATGCGGGTGGGCAAGAGCCGTCGCACGAATGGTTCCCTTGGCTGTCCTCAAAGGCTGAGACCTTTTTGCAGCCGCCGAGGCCACAGACTTACCCTGAGCATTGATAGGGCATCAGGACAACTGCGCCCAACGCCACCATCTGTGGTGTTCCCGTTCCAACTCTTCGACCGAAGGGAACGGATAGTACAATACGGTATTACTGTCACCGATATAGAAGCCGCTCTTTGTGCAGCGGTACAGCACGTGCGGAGGATGGATCCGGTCCACGGTCTTCGCAGGCTTGTCTTTTTCGGTCAGCTCGCGGATACAATCCCACAGGTGCTCGATGTTCTTGTACGGCAGGTTACATCTTTCCGGCCTTTCCAACACCTCGTGCGGCTCTCCCGGTTCCAATTCAAGGAAACAAATCCTGGGCACGGAGATTCTGGTTTCAGGATCCGTAATGAACCTGCAGAATTCAGGCGGGCTCAGAGAACTTGCAATCAGAGGATGAACGGGACACAATTCCTGATAAAGGTGATGACCATAGTCACTGTCTGTTTGCAGAGAACCCTGTTTCAACTCGAGTGACAGGCCGTTGTTTGTAACCAGCCACAGGCTTCCAATTGCCTCTAATGGAACATGTTCGAGCACTCGGTAGTTTGAGATGTATACCGAGTGTTTTGGCCGGCCGTCTTCGTGCGGCACACAACGTTCGATCGCACCTTGGATGTCGAAATAGTCGCTTTCAAAGTCGCTGACTTCGAAGTATATCGCTTGTTCTCTCGCTCGTTTTTCCGTCCCAACCGCAAGATATTTCCCGAACTCATCCGGCGGCAGCATCGAGACTACGAGGGACTCAGGGATCAGCGACAGATACAAATGGTGTTCCATAACACTTCTCCTTAACAAAACCAAGTTCGAGCCGAATCGAAATGCAATCCAGGACATGCCAAAGCGGATATATGAGCTTTGTCCGGCACCTCGCAAACCCACACCGGCGAACCTCTTGAGCGCACCGCAAGCGCGTCAATTGTGATCCCAAGATAACATCTTCTCGCGATCATGCCGAGCCTCTTTCAAAGTCGAAACTTTTTCTCAGATGTGCCGGGCACCATGAGTAGTCGTCGAAACTAATTTTAACACAGCGGCTGCGACTGTGCAACAATTGTTGTTGAAAAAAAATTCCATGCGGCTCAGTCATCGGAGAAAGTCAGCGCCAAGCCCATCCTGCCAGTCGGTACACAAGGCAAACTGGGAGTCTCATTTTTCCTCGCTCGGCGGCGATTGAATGAGTATATTATTGCGATGAGAATAATTGCCGGTTCAAAACGCCGAATGAAACTACTGAGCCCCGCGACGGGCAGTTCGCGACCGATTACCGACAGGGTTAAGGAGTCTCTCTTCAGCGTGCTTTACAGATACGATCTGCCAGCAGTCGCCGTAGTAGCGGATCTGTTCTGCGGCGTCGGCTCGCTGGGGCTCGAATCTTTGAGCAGAGGAGCCCGGTTTGTGACTTTCGTCGAGAACGACCCGGGAATAATCGCGACGTTGAACGCCAATATCGAGAGAGCCGGCTTTGTTGAAAACTCAAAAGTCATAAGGGCAGATGCATTCAGGATCGCGCCAGCCGTGGGAACCGGTGAGGACGATTACGATCTTGTCTTCGTCGATCCGCCGTACGCAGCTTCCAGGAACGTCCGGGCCGATTCGCCCTTGAGCGGCCTTCTGGGTTTATGGGTCGATCAGGTCGCCGCCAATGGAATTGTAGTCGTGAGGACTGCCAAGGACGTGACCTTGCTGGATCAGTACGGACAGTTTCGAATAGAAGAACGACGCGAATGGGCGACCATGGCAGTAACCATCCTGGCGAAAAGCAAAACGTGAGTAGCAAGAGCTTTTTACGCAATACGCAACACGCAATACGAATAAATGACAAACAGGCAAGCTGCAATAAAGGTCATCAAACAATTGCGCCGCAGCGGCTTTCAAGCCCTGATGGCCGGCGGCTGCGTGCGCGACATGTTGCTCGGCCGGCGAGCCAAGGATTACGACGTCGCCACCGACGCGCAGCCCAAAGATGTGATAAGATTATTCAAGCGCACGCTGAAGGTCGGCGCAAAGTTCGGTGTGGTGATCGTTCTGACCGATGACAGGCAAGTTGAAGTCGCAACATTCAGAACAGAGACCGGATACGCCGACGGCAGACACCCCGGTTCGGTCGAGTTCTCCGGCGCCGCCGAAGACGCAAGCCGAAGGGATTTTACAATCAACGGCATTTTTTACGATCCTTTGCAGAAAGGGGTCATCGACTACGTCGATGGACAGGCGGATATCAAAGCCCGGGTCGTGCGAACCATCGGCAGGCCCTCCGAACGGTTCGGCGAAGACTATCTGAGAATGCTGCGCGCCGTGCGTTTCTCGACGCAACTCGGCTTCGAGATCGAGCCTGAGACGTGGCAAGCGATTCGCCGCAACGCGCCGAACATTGCTAGGATAAGCGGCGAGCGAATCGCCATGGAATTGCAGGGCATCCTTGCCGGCCCCAACCGCGCCGCCGGGGCGTCAATGTTGATCGCCAGCGGCCTGGCCGAGACAATTTTCCCCGCCCTGCCGCACGGGCAGGCACAGAGTGCGGTCGGCATCCTGAAGCAACTGCGAAAGAAAGTCGATTTTGCGCTCGCCCTGGCCGGCTTCTTCGCAAGAGCTGAGACGGATATAGCAATCCAGAGTTGTGACATCCTGAAACTCAGCAGAAGCCAGAACAAGCACATAAAGTTCTTGTTGGCCAACAGAGGCAGGCTGCTTGATGAGCGAATGTCTTTGGCACAATTGAAGAAGATTCTCGCCGAGCCTTATTTCTGGGACTTGTACGAATTGCAGCGAGCGATTCAAAAAGCCGGAAGTGACGGCCTCAAGGGTGTTGCACCGCTGATGCGCCTGCGCAGGAGAATAAAGGCATTGGGTGACGTCGAGCTGCAACCCAAATCACTGCTCGATGGTCATGACCTGATCCGATTAGGCGCAGTCCCTGGTCCGGATCTGGGGCAACTCGCCGAAGAGATGTACATAGCCCAGCTCGAAGGAACACTCCGCACAGCCGACCAGGCAGGGCAATGGGCAAGAAGATGGCTGCAAAAACGCAGGGCGGTAGAAGAATAATGCAACCCTTCACACTGCTGATCAAACCGTCCGGCTCGGACTGCAATATCGATTGCGAATACTGTTTCTACAAGGGCCGACCCTCGCAGTTCGGCCACGGCAAGCAGCGAATGAGCGAGCAGGTGCTTGATAAGCTCGTCAAAGATTACATGAGGCTGGGCTTTTCCGTGGCCGGTTTTGCATGGCAAGGCGGGGAACCTACGCTGATGGGTGTGGATTTCTTCGGCAAGGCGGTCAATTTGCAGAAACGATACGGCACTGCCGGCCAACAAGTCAGCAACACGTTGCAGACCAACGCAGTCCTGCTCGACGACAACTGGTGCCGCTTCTTCGCCGCCAACAGGTTTCTTCTCGGCATTAGCATCGACGGACCGAAGGAATTTCACGACAGGCATCGGCTCGACCATTCCGGCGCCGGTACGTTTGACAGAGTGATGCGAGGTATCGAAACGTGCAAGAAACACGGCGTCGAATTCAGTGCTCTGATCCTGCTGAACGCCCGCAATGTTGAGCATCCACAGAAGATTTTCGATTTCGTAGTAGAAAACGAGCTGACCTACCTGCAGTTCATCCCATGTGTTGAGACGGACCCCACGACCGGGGAGCCGGCGGACTTTTCAATCGCAGCGAAGCAGTACGGCGACTTTCTGTGCAGGCTGTTCGACCTCTGGTACGACTACGGCCCCGAAAAGCTGAACATCAGGGAATTCGACTCTCTGGTGACCCACTACGTCATGGGCAAACACACGATCTGCACATACAGCAAACAATGCGCAGGCTTTGTCGTCGTCGAGCATACCGGCGACGTCTTCTGCTGCGAATTCTTTGTACAACCCGAGTGGCGATTGGGCAATATTCTCGAAACGCCCCTGGCCAGACTCGCAGCCGACGAGAAGAAACGATCCTTCGCACGGGCCAAGACAAAGCTCTGCAACAAATGCATGGTTTGCAACCACCTCGAGATCTGTCGTGGCGGGTGCATGAAAGATCGAACCAGACTCAACGAGCATAGAGGATCGAGCATAGAGAATCGAGAAAGCTACTTCTGCAACAGCTACAGACAATTCTTCGACCATAGCCTGCCGAGATTTATGCAAATCGCCGCGGCGATAGAAAACGGTTCGCTGACAAGACGCACCCGCTCGGCAGAGAAGATCAGGCTGTACATCGAATAATAGCTGAATGTGGAGGGGAGAATCAGAAAAGCCTGGAACCACCGGCGTATCGCTGCTATCATCTCATGTGTGAATCAAGGGTGCCATAATGATAAACAGTATTCTCAAACCCCTGACAACAGTTCTTGTTGCTGGCTCAATCGCATTGAACACAGTATGCGCCGGCGAGCGTTTTGATGTCGGCGTGTGCACGCACTTCAGCCAGAACAAAGGCATCGTCGAGATGAACCTGCGGAGCATAAAACACGCCGGTATCACCTCGATCCGCGATGAAGCGGGCTGGTCGAGCCTCGAACGGGAAAGGGGCAGGTTGGTTATGCCGGAACGGCTCGATCAGTACGTTCGCAAGGCAAGTGCCGCGGGTCTTGACGTGCTGCTAATCCTCGACTATTCCAACCGCCTTTACGACGACGGCGACCGCCCGCGCTCGCCGGAAGCGATAGAAGGATTCTGCCGCTATGCGGAATTCGCGGTGCGCCATTTCGGAAAGGACGTAAACCTATACGAAGTCTGGAACGAGTGGGACATCGGGATCGGCCTGCGACCACCTTACAACGTGGGCGGCTCTCCCGAGGACTACGTCAAGCTGCTCAAGGCCGTTTACCCCCGCATGAAGGCCATCGATCCGGACATAACCGTCATGGGCGGCGGATCTACGAGCGGCGGCGTGAAAAAGGGCTGGCTCGAGGATATTATCAAACTCGATGCTCTCGATTACTGTGACGCCATCTCGATCCACAGCTACAACTACAGCGCCCGATTCCCCGAGCGATCTCCGGAAACCTGCTCGGAATGGATGACCGGCGTACAGAACATGCTGCGCAGATACAACGGCGGCACCGGCGTGCCCTTCTACGTCACGGAGATGGGCTGGCCCAATCACATCGGCAGAACGGGAACAGCGCCGGAATTGTCGGCGTCATATCTGGCCCGGCTGTATCTGCTCGCGCGAACATCGCCATCGTTTCGAGGAATCTGGTGGTACGATTTCCAGGATGATGGCTGGAACGCTGAGCACAACGAGAATAACTTCGGTCTGGTCCGTCCGGATCTAACGCCCAAGCCTGGCTATCATGTTTTGACCGACATCTCGGATCTGATTGCCAACGGTCAATATGTTGGCCGCATCCGGTCAAACAACAAGAATGTCGAGATCATCCACTTCACACGCGAAGGCCACGACACATGGGCAGTGTGGTCTTCGGATGACGGGGATTATCAGGTCATCGTGAAGACAGATTCTCCCGCCGGCGATCTTACAATTCATCAGTTGGGACACAAACCGTACCGGATCGGCTGGGGATTCCGCGACTGGGTCAGCCGCAGAGGCGAGTTTATTCCGGACCGACTCTCGATTGTCGTAGGCTCTCGGCCGGTGTTGATCAGCGGCGATATGACAGATGTCTCGGTCTTGCACGCAATTCCGAGAATGAGAGAGACAGCTAACGAAGAAAAGAAATAGAGTCAGTCCGACTAACGCATTGAGGAGCGACCATGAATACATCCATGTACACACGCCGGGGCTTTGTAAAGGCAATAGGTTTGGGAGCAGCTACGCTCCGAATGCCGGAGCGTTTGTTAGCCGCGGGCAAAAAGAGACCTAATGTTCTGTTTATCGCTGTCGATGATTTGCGCCCGCAGCTCGGCTGCTACGGTCACGAGCAGATGATCTCACCCAACATCGACAGGCTCGCCTCGGAAGGCATCACCTTCCTGCGCTCGTATTGCCAGGTGCCGGTCTGCGGGGCCTCGCGAGCCAGTCTTATGACGGGGACGCGGCCCACTCCGGACAGATTTCTCGGCTACGCCACGTGGGCCGAGAAGGACCTGCCGGGCGCACTTAGCGTTGGCGAGCATTTCAGGAACAACGGATACCATACAATATCGAACGGCAAGATCTTTCACCACAGGGCCGACTGCCGGAATAGCTGGAGCGAGCCGGCCTGGCGCCCGGGCGGTGATTGGCGTAATTACATGCTGGAAGAAAACCAGAAGCTGAACCGCCGCAAAGAAAAACCGGCCGGTCCTGCGTATGAGTGCGCCGACGTTCCAGATAACGCCTATTTCGATGGCGGGATCGCAGACAAGGGGATTTCAGACCTTCGCCGGCTAAAGGATATGAATGCGCCGTTCTTCCTGGCCCTTGGATTCCTGAAGCCTCACCTGCCCTTTAATGCTCCGAAGAAATACTGGGACATGTACAAGCCTGAGGAAATCGACCTGGCCGATAATCCGTTCAGACCCAAAGGTGCACCCGATGCCGCCCTGCACAACTGGGGCGAACTGCGGGCCTATCACGGCATTCCACCGAAAGGCCCTCTGCCTGAGCAGCTTGCACTTAGACTCGTGCACGGCTACTACGCCTGCGTCAGCTACACCGATGCGCAGATCGGCAGAGTGACAGCCGAGCTTGACCGCCTGGGCTTGAGTGACAACACCGTCGTCGTACTCTGGGGCGATCACGGCTGGAACCTCGGCGAGCACGGCCTGTGGTGCAAGCACTGCAATTTCGAGACCTCTCTGCACTCGCCGTTGATTGTACGGGCGCCGGGAATCGGCTCAGGCAAAAAGAGCAGCGCATTGACTGAATATCTGGACATCTACCCTTCACTTTGCGAATTGTGCGATCTGCCGCTGCCCCGTCATCTGCAGGGCAGAAGTTTCGTCCCGCTGCTGAAGAATCCGAACCTTCCATGGAAAGAAGCCGTATTCAGCAGGTATTTCAAGGGCGATTCCGTGAAGACAGACCGTTATCGTTATACCCAGTGGCGCGACAAAGACGGCGGCGTATACGCCCGAATGCTGTACGACCACAAGGTTGATATGGCCGAAAACGTGAACATCGCCGAAGAAGCCCAGAACAAGGAACTCGTTCAGAAATTGAGCAATTTGCTCCGAGCACTTGAAAACTGATGCAACCGTTTACTCTCTTAATAAAGCCATCCGGTTCCGACTGCAACGTAGACTGCAAGTACTGTTTCTACAAGGCCCGCGCGCCCGAGGTCGGCGAGGGCCGACAGCGGATGAGCGAGGAGGTCCTCGAAAAGCTCGTCAAGGACTACATGGAACTTCGTTTCGCGTTGGCCGGTTTCGCCTGGCAAGGAGGCGAGCCGACTTTGATGGGGCTGGACTTCTATAAGAAGGCCGTCGAGCTGCAGAAGAAATATGGGACGACCGGGCAAGAGGTTGGCAACTCGATACAGACCAACGCGATCCTGCTCGATGAGAAATGGTGCCGTTTCCTGCATGAGAGTAAGTTTCTCGTCGGCGTCAGCATCGACGGGCCGAAGGAGTTCCACGATTTCTACCGCCCCGATCATTCCGGCGGCGGGACGTGGGATCGGGTGATGCGAGCCATCGAGAACTGCAAGAAATACAACGTCGAGTTCAATACCCTGACCTTGCTCAATGCCAAGAACGCCGACCATCCTGACGAGGTGTTCGATTTTCTGGTCGGGCTCGGTGTGAAGTTCCTGCAGTTCATCCCCTGCGTGGAGGTTGATCCCGAAACAGGGAAGATCGCGGATTTTTCGGTCACGCCCGAGCAGTACGCCATTTTTCTGTGCAGACTGTTTGATCGCTGGTACGAATACGGCCCGCTCAAACTGAGCATTCGCGACTTTGATTCACTTCTGTCGTACTATGTCACGGGCAGACACACGATCTGCACATTCGACCAGCAGTGCAGCCAGTACATAGTGATCGAGCACAGCGGTGATGCTTTCCCATGTGATTTCTTCGTCGAGCCAAAATGGCGCTTGGGCAATATCTTCGAGACGCCGATAGAGAAACTGGCAGCCAGCAAGAAGAAGCGGGCTTTCGCGCGGGCGAAGCGCAACCTTTGCAACAAATGCCTCGTATGCCGCCATCTGGCGATCTGCCGAGGTGGCTGCATGAAAGACCGCGCCCCGTTCGACAAAGACAACTTCGGCAAGGAGAGCTTCTACTGCGAAGCTTACAAACCGTTCCTGGACCATGCAACGCCCAGGTTCATGCAGTTGGCTGCCGAGATCAGCGCACAACGAGCAGCCCAGGGTCAACCGCCAGGTCAAGAGATTCGAACGTAAGAAAGGACAAACCATGGAACCAATAGAACGTAGAACCTTCCTCAGCAGCACCATCGCGGCGGCAGGCGCTATTGCCCTTGCTTCGGACCGCTCAAACGCCGTCGCGCCCGCTACTAAGTCACCCCGACCCAATCCAATTGCCGTCTCCACTTATTCGTTCTGGCGCTTCAAGAAAGGGATGAAGATGCCTATCGAGAAGTGCATCGACGAGGCCGCCCGGATGGGTTTTGACGGCGTGGACCTTCTGCTCTACCAGATGGAGAGCGAGGAAAACAGCTACCTGCAGAAGATCAAGCGTCACGCCCTCATAAACGGCCTGGATCTCTGCTGCATGTCGACCCACCAGGGCTACGTCTACCCGGACAAAGCCAAACGCCAGAAGAATATCGAGCTGACGCTGCGGCAAATTGAGACCGCTTACAGACTCGGCGTCCCGATCGTCCGCCTCAATACCGGCAGATGGGGCACAAGCGGGAACTTCGACGAACTGATGGCAAATCGCGGCATCGAGCCGGTCCTGCCGGGCTACACCGAGGAAGACGGCTTCAAGTGGGTAATCGACAGCATCGAGAAGTGCCTGCCCAAGGCCGAAGAGTGCGGCGTGATTCTCGGGCTTGAAAACCACTGGGGCCTGGCCCGTACGCCGGAGGGACTGCTGAGAATCGTCAACGCCATAGACTCACCATGGCTGGAGATACTCCTCGATACGGGCAATTTCCTCGAAGATCCCTACGACAAATTGGAAATGTGCGCCCCGCAGACGGTGTTCATGCAGGCCAAGACCTATTACGGCGGCGGACTCTGGTACTCGCTGGACCTGGATTACCCGCGCATCGCCCGGATAATGCGAAAGCACAACTTCCAAGGCTACGTCTCGCTCGAATTCGAAGGAAACGAGGACTACAAGACCGCCATCCCCAAGAGCCTCGCGCGACTGCGAGAAGCCTTCAGTTGACAACCAGCCTGACAGCGGTTTCGGCGCCCGCTTGGATACACGGCCGCCGAAACCGCTGGACTGCGCTTCGCAAATCAGGAGTTTACTCAACTGCCTTGAGAACCATCTGCCGCGGCGCGCCGGAGACGTGGAAACTGCCCTGGGGGTAGATTATTCCTTTGTCCACGATGAGACTGCCGTCCTCTTCAAAATATCCCCGGTAGACATAGTAGCCGCCGTGAGGGGTCTTGTCTTTAATGTCCACGACTATTTCGTCCGAGGTTAGCAACCAGGTACCCGACACGGTCGTTCCGGCCTTGATTGCTCCCGGCGTCTTGTCCTTGCCGAATCTGTCACCCATTGTGACCTGACATACGCCTCCGGGCCGGACATCAATTTCCTGGACATCACCTCTGGTGGCGCCGCGCCACCGACCCAGAAACTCAGTTTCGGGAACCGGCTCGACACGAACCATCTCGACGCCCGCCAATTCGCCAACGCCCAGGCGCTTGACAACCGCTTTGGCCGTACTGGCGAGCTGCTTTGCCAGCGAAGCGCTTGCCTGATCGTACTCGATTCGAAACGTCAGCGGCACATTCTTGGGTTTGGTGAGACGCCACAGGATATGCTGCTCAAGATCGTCTGGATTGACCAATCCCGTGTCAAGGGGTTCGGCACCTCCATCGGGTCGCTTCATGGCATCCGTATAGAACGTAGTGATTTTGCCCTGCCTGAGGTAGAAGGTAGAGTTGCCGGAGCCCACAAACGTGATCTCTTCCAAACGCACTTCCGTATCCATCTGGGAGTTCGTATCTTTCGCCACTGAGATAATCTTGTTTCTCAGCTCCCTGGCTGCGTCGTACGTGTCGGGATCGTAATAAACGTGAATTCGCATCGGCAGATTATTCTCGCCCTCAAACCTCTTGCGGAGATGGTCCAACGTTTCTTTCTGGGAAAGCCATCCCGCAAGTTTCCAGCGCTGAACAACCCAGTAATCGATAAAGGGTTTCTGGCAATCCAGAAGGTAGAGACGCTCGCCGATCATCTGGACAGAGACATAGCTGTTGAGAGTCTGTATCGGCTGTACCGCCAGGGGAAGCTTGGGGACGATTCCTGCCAATTCCCTCAGATTCGCCAATTCCGTCGTGCGCTTGGACTCGAGTTCCGCCTTTGCCAGAAGCAATTCGTAGCGCATCTCGGCAGGTCCTCTCGTCGCTTCAGCCTTCTGCGCAATCTGTTCTATCTGCAGATCCAATAGTTTGATCTGTGAGTAGCTTTGCGTGATCTTGCGGACGATTTCGAATCTTTCTTTCTGAGTGACCGGCCGATCCTCCATTGCCATTCGTATCAGATCGCCCAGTTCAGGGTCCTCCACCTTCTGCACTCGATCCAGGATGCTCGGCGTCTGACCCTGGACGGATGCAGTCACTACGAGGACCATCGGCACACACAGGCAAAGGACACACAACAATTTCTTAATCTGTTCAGTTCTCATTTTTCAATCTCCCAAAGACTGTGCAAGGATTTGACTTATACTCTCAGCCGACGGGTACGGGCCCGATATTTCCATCGGCTCGACGTAATCTGTTTGGTTCTCTATAGAGTCGGCGGCGAACACTCGCACGGTCTGATGGTCCGCCATGTATGTGTCCGCAGGCAACAGCCTGCCGGCCCTCTCGACGGCACGAGCCATACGATCTTCCATCCCCAGGTATCTGAAAAGATGAGCGGCCTCCAACCATGCGACGAGTTCACTCGACACGGTTACGCCTCCAGGCTCAGCGGCTACCCGCGGCTTGATATCCGTGCTGCCGGGTACGGCACGTGGCACCGACAGGCGACCGCCAAGAAACGCAACGCCGATGGTTAATACTGCAGCGACCGTCAGTGCCGCCCTCCGCCAGGCGGAGCGTCGCTTGCGAACACGAACGAACTCGGCCGTCGAGTCGCGGAGCACCTGCTGTCTAAAGGCTTCTGTCGGCAAATCACCCGACAGATGTTGTCTAAGATGTGTCTCTGCGTCTCTATCTTTCATTTTGTCACCCCATACAATGCATCAGCCCAAAGTTCGTATCTTTTCGTACTCACGTGCAAAGCCGGCCCTGGCCCGCCGCAGCAGCGATTCGATCGCCTCGACGCTCGCACTGGTGTCTACCGCGATCTGGTTCATGCTCATTCCCCTGAGGTATTTCGCCTCTAGCACGCTGCGATAGTGCGAGGGCAACCGGGCGAGCGCCTCATGCACCCGCAAATCAGAATCTCTCGGTGTGACCGCTTCATGGGTACGCATGGCGGATGACTCTTCGTGCAGCTTGCGCCGCTGTTGCCTGCTCCGTATCGCCATATGGCGGTTCTTCGCTATCCCGAACAGCCATGCTCGAAAGGCTGCTCGACTGGAATCAAAGCGATTGATCCGCCGGGCCGCAGTGACGAAGACCTGCTGAGTCAACTCCTCGGCCAGGTCATGCCGGCCGGCCGCCAGCGCGACGCAGAATCGATAAACTGCATCGAAGTGCTGTTCAAACAACTGTCGCCATGCCTGCTCGCTGCCCTTCTGCGCAGCCTGTATCACAAACGTTTCGGAGTCCACGTCCATTAGTCGGTTGCCCGGATAATCGGTATTACCAATGACGTCTTTACAACTACTTCTCGCGCGGGCCGTAAAATCCGTCGCCAGTTCCGAAAGAAACATTAAAAATTCTATCATGTCGAACACGGTCGCACACCTGCAAATCCACATCCATAGAGGTTGCCAGCGGCGTGTCGAGTTTCCGCGCAGGGGGGGCGGAATTCTCCACGCCCCCCCATCAAGAGACGTTGCAGATGGTCAATAAGGTGCCTTCAAGTGGGTCATCGACAGTATCGAGAAGTGGCTGCCCAAAGCCGAAGATTGCTGCGTTGTTCTCGAGCTCGAAGACCCCTGCGACAAGCTCGAGCAGCGCGAACCGCAAGCGGTGTTCATGCAGGCCAAGACCTGCTACGGCGGAATCTGGTACTCTCTCGATTTGGCTGCCTCTATCGAAACTGAGAGCGGCCCGGTTACGCTTTGGCAGAGACGATCTCTGTTTTGCATTTTGGGATGGCGGCCAGGAACTTTTTACCGTAGGACTTGGTTGCTGTCCGGCTGTCTAAGATGACCACTATGCCGGTGTCGGTTTTGCTGCGGATCAGGCGGCCGAAGCCCTGCTTGAACTTGATTATTGCGGATGGCAACTGGTAGTCACGAAAAGGACTGCCGCCCCGCTCTTTGATCTGCTCGAGCCTGCCCGCCAGCAGCGGCTGATCGGGAACGGCAAAGGGCAGCCTGACAATAATCACGCCGGAAAGCGCCTCGCCCGGTACGTCGACGCCCTGCCAGAAACTGTCGGTGCCAAACAGAACACTTTTGCCCTCGGCCTTGAACCGCTCCAGGAGCTTCGTCCTGTCGACGTTGGAGCCCTGCTGGAGCAACTCGATGCCGTTTTCGGCAAGCCATCCGGAAAGTTCACCCGCCATTTCCTCGAGCATCTTGTAGCTGGTGAAAAGCACGAACGCCCGGCCTTCGGTCTTGAGCAGGTATTTCTTCAGCACTTTGCCGCCTTCGTCGATGAATGCGGCATCGTTCGGATTCGGCAGGTCCTTCTCGATATAGACGGTGACCTGTTTTTCGTACTCGAAGGGCGAGCCCAGTTTGACGACGTCGTAGTCATCCAGACCGATCCTCCCGGCAAAGAAATCAAAGCCGGCTTTTTCGCTCGCGCTGCCTGTGCTCAGCGTGGCGCTTGTCAGCACGACCGATTGGTATTTGTCGAACAGACATCTTTTCACGTCGGGCCCCACGTCCACAGCAGCCGCTCGCAGGCGGATGGTCGCTCTTGCGCCGCCGCCTGCTTCGACCCAGTAGACGCAATCGGCGTGCTTCTGCAGCAGGAAGTTCTCGAAGTCGCAGGTGAGGGCCTCGCATCGGTCGACGAAACGCGCGATCTCGAATTTCTCGTCTACGTCGTCTGTCTGCTTGGCCAGCTTCGCCAATTCCGACCTTAGATCTTTAACGTGACCCGAGATCGTGTCGTCGACAAAATTCTTGTGGCATCTGCCGTTAGTCTCCTGCCTGGAGCTCTCGTACCAGTCACGGACGCGGTCGAAGAAGTGCCTGCTTTCCCTGCCCACCTTGGCAGCGGTGTCGATCGCCTTGTCGGCCTTCATAAATGACAACAGTCCTTTGCGCGTCCTCGGATTGTAAAGCCCGTCCAGCAGGTATCTGATTCTATGGTTGGTAATGTGTATGCCGAAGTGATCCTCGGCCACGCGCTCCACGTTGTGAGCCTCGTCGATTATCACATGGTGATAATCGGGCAGCAGCTGGGCACCCTGGTCTTTGAGCACAAGATCGCTGAACAAAAGCGCATGATTGGCAATGACAATGTCGGCGCCTTCCAGCCGTCTTCGGGCCCGCCAGTAGAAACAGTCGCGAAAGTGAGGACACCTTCGCCCGCGGCAGTTACCATGCTCACTTCTGACATTGTCCCAAATGCGGCCGCCGGGCAAGAACGGCAGGTCGCTGAGCGAGCCGTCTTCGGTTTCGTCGGCCCAGTTCTTTATCAGCTCCAGCTCTGAACTGTCCCGATCAAAGAGCATCTTCTGCCTCTGGACGGCAAACTTCAGCCGCCGCTTGCAGAGGTAGTTGCCCCTGCCCTTGGCCAGGACGGCGTTGAAATGCTGCGGCATGCAATCCAGCAGAAATGGAATGTCCTTGTTGATCAATTGCTCCTGCAACGTAATGGTGAATGTGCTGACAAGCACCTTACCAGCCCCGCGGCTGACCAGATCGACCGCCGGGATCAGATATGCAAAACTTTTGCCCACCCCGGTGCCGGCCTCGACCGCCAGGCGGCGACCGTCCAGAAGCGCTTTCTGAACAGCAGAGGCCATCTCCACCTGCTGCGGCCGGGCCTCGAAGCCGGCCAGCGATTGCGAGACAGTCCCGCCGGGAGAAAGAATCTCTCTAATATCCGAAAATGTGTTAGCCCTTATCATAGATCGCTACAATACACAGAAGAATCATCTTGTCTGATTGTGCCTTTCTTTCAAGTCCGTAGATACTACGATATACCCTTCAGGGTAGTAAATTCCCGCGGGTAACATCATAAACAGTTGTCGTAGAGCTACTTACCCGCGCAAAAACCCGAAATTTCAATCGTGAGCACTATACTATGATAATGGGCGTCGAACGCCAAACCAATTCCGGCAAGTCCAGCACCGCCACCCGCCGTCATTTCGACTGGAGGTCCGCCCGAGCGGGCCGCAATGGAGAAATCTGGCTTCAATCGGAGGACCGGTTCGCTCGAAAACCAGATGTCTCGACTGCGCTTCGCTCCGCTCGACATGACCGTAACGTTGGTGTGCAGACCATTGGCGCCAATGGCAACACCCCTGCCCACATCGGTTTCGCATGGAGCGTGTATTGCCTTGCTATATGGCAGATTCCGGATAACATAGTGGGCAGCCCTGCGGCCAAGGCCGCAACTGTCGAAAATCACATTCGCCGTGTTTCGTCGCTGGAGATGACAGTTGGAGACAACTACAGAGGCGCCTGCGAGTCTTGGAGCCAAGCTCAGGTTCATGGGCCCGGGCGTGGTCCTGGCGGCTCTGGCCATCGGCTCAGGCGAACTTGTACTGACACCCCGAAGCGGCGCGCAATACGGATTCGCCCTGTTGTGGGTCCCAATTCTGACGATTCTCTACAAAGCAGCGTTCAGCGAGGGTTTAGCCCGGCTGACCATTGCCTCGGGCAACGACGTGTTCGCCGCCATCGACCGTCTACCCGGTCCTCGCCACTGGGCGCAGTCTTTCATCATAATCGTGTTCTCGCTCGACATGATAGGCTACGGCGGCATCGCACTGGTCGGGGGCTCTGCTCTGGCCGGGCTGTTTCCGAGTCTTGATATTCGCCTCGGAGCCCTGCTGGCAGCGGCGCTGGTGCCTGTCCTGCTGTATACCGGTTCGTATCCGTTCTTCGAGAAGGTCATTATCGCGATGTGCGCCGTGCTACTCGCCGGCGTGATCTACACACTCTTTCAGATCCCCCTGCCGGGCGGACAGATCGCACGCGGACTCGTGCTGAATGTCCCTAAAGGCTCGGTATCCACTATCATGGGCCTGATGGGTTGGGTGGGTGCCGGCACGACAACCCTGCTCTATTCCACATGGATCAACGAGAAGATAGGCAAGGCCCGCAATGAACAGGATTATCGCCGTTGGCTATCCACGATGCGGATCGACTGCATCGTCTCCTACACACTCGTAATGGGGATTTCTTTCGCATTCCTGGCGATGGGGGTCGCCACTCTGCACGCCGAAGGGATCGTACCCGCCAAGCAGCAGGTCATGTCGACTCTTTCCGGAATGCTCGATTCGATTCCCTGGGGCGGCGAAACATTCCTGGTCGTCGGATTCTTCGCCATGTTCAGCACGGTGGTAAGCTGCATTGACGGCAAGAGCCGGGCGATCGCCTCGATGCTGTCCGGTTTCTCACCGAGATTCGGCAACAGACTCAGAGGCTACCGACTCGTGATGGGCGCTTATCTTGGCGTTATGGTCGTGACAATACTTCTCGGTGACAGTCAGCCCGCCGAGGTCGTCAACACAATCGCCTCGATGAACGCCGTCGTATTCGGCCTGCTCGGCTTCGTCCTGCTGTACCTCGACCGCAGACTCCCGGCCTATGCCCGCTGCCATCCTGTGTTGAAGTGCGTAATAGTCACCGGCAGCACGATATTCCTAGGCGTGGCCTTTCTGAAACTCCTCTAACTAAGATCTTCGACAGATTGTGCAGCGCATAGAGACTATCCGGACCATCCTCATCAGTGTTTCAACATGGGCCAGATAACGATGTCTCCGGCATCACGAGTCCCCCACTTGACTGGCCTGCCGCGCACGATGGCCGCCTGGCCCCCGTCGTCTCTGAAATTGGGCCCGAGACTGTAGATAATGAAATTGTCGTTTGTCCGACTGTAGATCAACGGTTTGTCGCTGAAGGGATCCATCGGCAGTTCCTTGATGAATCCCGCTGAGACCAACTCGCTGAGCTCTTCCGGGTATTGGCCCTTCTCAAGCCGCCAGCGCTCGATGGCAAGTATCGTCACCACCGACTCGTAGTGCATCTTGCTTCGGTACGCCAGTTCATAGATTCGGTCTGAATACGGCAGCAAATGTTGGATCAGGAAGAATCTATACCTGGGCAGCGAGTATAACGTCTCTATGGGCATCTTGAAATCGCGGCTCTGTCTCTGGCACGGAGTCATGTTCGCCAGGGTGATCTGCCGCTCGTACAACTCATTCGCCAGTGTCACGGTCGCGTCGCGACCGGCATGAACGATGCTGGCAGCAGTGTGAATCAGTTTCAGCAGGCCGCTGTTACCCTCCACGAGCCCCGGTGGATTCTCTGAATACGCGAGCACGCGCTGCGGTATCAGGTGTCCCCCACCGGGTCCTCCGTCGGTGAACAAACGTTGAATCACGTCCATGACAAACAACTTCTCGCCCTCCATGTTCATTGTCGGATAGCCCTCAGCATAGAGCCGTGACAATCGATCCTGGAGGTCTGCAAGCTCGGCGGCTGAAAGTCTCCGGATCTCGGCCAGCCTCAGCAGCTCGTCACAACTAAGGGCGTTCATTGCCACCCCGATAAGCTGTTCTGTGAGCGTCCCCCTGCCCTGCCAATGGCTGCCGGCTCGGGTGATAGCCAGAGAATTCTCCATGCTCTGCTGCAGCCGACCCTGTTCTCGATCGATGCGCGAGCGCCAGGAGCCCAGTAGTGCGAGGTGCCTTAGACCGCGCAGGTGCGGCAGTTGAACGTTCAACATCGATCTCTCGTCATTGGGATCGTTCGCGTACGGGCGGTAGCAGTAGGATCTCTCGGTGGCGGCGACAAACTCTTTCCAGGCATCCTCGTTCTGCTCGATCCAGGAGCTTATGTACTGGTGTTCGATCTCGGCAAGTGGAGCCGAAATGTCCTCAGGTAGATTGCCATACCGCTTGTCGGCCTCGTGCAGGACCGCCACCGAAACAGCCTCAAGGAATTTCGCCGGGACCGTGCGGTCTCTGAGCCATCTCGTAAGCTCCTCGGCGGGAAATCCGGGATCGAACGAGTCCGGCAGCGGTCCACCGATCAGCGAAACGGTCAGCTCAGAACCATCGCTGATCGATCTGACAACATATCTGATCATCCACTGAAATGTCGCGACCCGGCATTCATTGTCGAGTCCGTGGGCCTTCTTGAAAAACGGAACGTAATTGTATTGAAGACATTTGAGAACTACAGTCTGTTGCTCGGTGGTGAGATTGGCCCAGTGTTCGCGATTGCTCCCGAGCCATTCTAAAATCTCCTGCCGGTGATCAGTCAGCAGTGCCTTGAGTTGCATCGCCTTTTCGCGCCGCTTGCTGTTGCGTCTGCACGAAATCAGTTCTTCCGCCACCGGCGTCTGGGGAACATACAAACCGATTGCCTTTTCATAGTAAGGCCAGGCATTGTCATCACTGCGAACCTCAGGCTTGCTTATCCGGTTCAAAAGCGCCACGTAGTCCACACTTATAGTCGGCTCGCCTGTAGCGAACCAGACCACGTAGAAGACAAAGCACACCGCCAGCACACAGGCAGTCTGAAAGGTTCTCGCCAGGGCTGTTCGCCAGAAGGGTCGACAGCGCTTCTTTGCCCGCCGCATGAGAACGGCGAGCATCTTGGGGTCACCGAAATCGGCTACCAGTTTCTCGGCTTTCTGCTCTCTCTGTGCCTCGGTCAGGCAGTCCTTCAGATCATCCTCGAAATGCGCCGCCAATT